>Ga0116227_10001743_pt1 | contig 49181 bp, 35 predicted proteins | sample S1TSphgellanicum_FD_89693 | JGI IMG/M metagenome (GOLD analysis project Ga0116227, IMG submission 89693) | Host-associated microbial communities from peat moss isolated from Minnesota, USA - S1T2_Fb - Sphagnum magellanicum MG | ecosystem: Host-associated > Plants > Peat moss > Unclassified... | reverse complement strand
TGATCAGATGTAAGGAACTAAATGGCATCCAACCTTTGGATTCCCCTCCCATTCAAACTACATTACAATCTCTGATAGACCCTTCCATCTCCTTCCCTATATGTGACAGTATAGATCCTGCAGTTTTGATTAGGGGGGCTTCAAGCAAAGTTTGTCATCTGCTGACCCCGCCTTGTTAAATGGGAACACGAATACAAAGCTAGGAGCTTGTGTTGGCCTCAGTTCATGCTTTGACAGTATGAAATTCACAGATGCTTACTACTAGAGTTACAGGGCTGGAATATAGGAGGACCACCTGCCTTCTCTGAGAAGGTATGTATATAATGCGGTCATTTCTCTCGCTCGTTGAGACTATGGGTGGTGGTTGTTCCCATGACATTCTAGCAAGTCCTCACTCCCTAGCCAGCCAACCTTCCCAGTTGAAAGTTGAAACCAACCACTATAACACTCTGAGGCTCTTCTTTTTGAACCAAAGTTCAAGAAATCATTTGGTCTTGTAGTTGTGTCTCTGTTGCCTTCTTTCTTGGGCACTCTCATCCAAAAGCAGCAAGTGGGCTAGTGCAAGATTCTATGGCAATGACCATTGCCTTCTTACAATGGAGCTTGGAAAAGCCACACATGAAGCAAGTAGGACAGTTGAGTGTGTACAAAGCAAGCAATTCAATGCACTTGATGCATAATGACAAAACATAAAATCTCTTTTACCTGCAATTTTGGCTGCAAAAAAAGACCTTTGCACATTAAAAGTTCTGTAATATCAATTTAAAAACCTAGCTGCCTTCCAATCCTCATACTATTACTTCTGAGGCATCAGTACATTGCAAAGTCTCTCCAAATTAAATTATTTCTGAGTGTTTTTGGAGTGAACCCCAAACATATAAAAATGGGAGCTAGAAAACTTCAGTGGGATAAAACTTAACTGTTGAAATTTCATCTAATAGTTGTTGGTTACTTGAACCAAATGTGCAAAGTGGGTATAAATCTTGATAGCAATGACATCAGGATCAAGACAGTGAAGTAGAGACAACACTCATCTCTGTCGTTCTTCAAGCGAAGTAAGCAGCTGATAGCATTCCATGCCATGAATTTGTTGGGTGCTCGTTTCTCTGCTCTGCCATCAGCAGCATACCCACCACCATGAGTAGCAGCTTGTGACAATGTTTGCTTCTTGAACGACCCATCTCGCTCCACTGCCTTGAAAAACCTTTTCATCTCTTCTCCTTTTCCGTCTCCTTCTTCAAACTCCTCAAACCCACTGCTACCTAAATCAATCTTGTAAACATGCTTCTTCAAACCATTTCAAATCCTCCTTAAACCCTTGGAAGAACTTCCCGCTTCTGAAGGACAGAATCTTGGAATTCCAGCTAAATCCAGAAGACAAAAAGACGTACACACCCACAATCTCATCAATGTCGGAAAACGGAGTATGTAATCATCTGCCAGACACAACCGAAAAGGTTTTTGTGATGGTGGGTGATGTCACAAACATTGGGTGAAAGGCAAAACCCTAGTGGCATTGGGAAGGAGACAGCAGAAGAAGAAGAAGATAGCAGCAGCAGTAGCTACAACAATTGAACTGAAAGCTTGCTATGGTGTTGGTGAACATTGGGTCCTTGGAAAGTAGTCAAAGTTCTTTGGGTCACTTGTATTGGGGCCAATGAGAAAAAAAAATTGTGCAGAAACTTTTCTTTTGACTGCACCAGGGCATTCTTCCTTTGTGTTCTGGTCATGTTTTCTTCTTTCAGTTCTTAATTTAGAAAACTATGTCTATCAAGTGTGATAGATGATGGGATTGATGAGATTTTTTGTCATAGAGATGATATTCCTGTGAGAGGAGAAGTAGACTAGTTTGTAAACAATATCTGCTCTTGAGCTCAAGAGCTACACATATTAGAATGCACATCTCAAATGGGTGATGCCATATCCAAGCTCTAACTGACACATCCCTCTGAACTGTGTGTTTTTCAAGGTGCTTAGATATGAAGATGTCCTCAAACAAGCCATGGGTTGTGAAGGCCAATGTTTTCCCAAGCTCGCAGAGGAGATAGATCAAGGGCTGGCACTGCTGCACTTGGTACTAAGGAATTCTGCTAACCCATGTCAAGCATTTTGAGTGGTTTTAAGTCTGCTGGACCCTAGTTGAAGAGAGCTATTGTTTCTGTTGTTGTAGCTTGTGAGATGAGATAGGCATACGTGCGGAAGGTAAGGTGCAGATAATTTTCAACATTGAATATGTATCACATTCTTAAAGCAACAGGAAAACTTCGACCACAATTCCAGCAAGCACCCAAAAAGCATAGCTAATGAATACCTAATATCTTATAAGATATCTTTTGACATAGACATTAGCCACCACAACATCAACCAATTTGGAATGATATTCTTTTAACTTGTTGATATTTACTCTCTTTACTTCATCATTACCTAGAGTAGTTAACTCAATAATAATATTATTAAAAGTTTTATGTATTTTATAGGGACCCTTCCAAGGTAACTTAAATTTACCTCCCTTGATTTTTGTTGTTTTAGGCATCCACAATACTAAATCACCTTTAAAAATACTTTTAAGTTTCATTTTGTCATCTCAACTTTCCTTCCTTTGTATATGATTAATATTTTCACTAGCATGCCAATGTTATTCATCTAATTGGACGAGATCTTCTATTCTTACATGGATGGCTTGATCAAGATCTTTTGTTGGTATATCCCTGATTCTTTTGGTGGGGACCATAAATTCAGTTGGCATAATGGGTTGAAGGACATAAACCAATTCAAATGGCATGAATTGTGTAGTAACTTTATATGTTGTTTGATATGCCCATAGTGTTGTGAAAAGCATAATGTCTTAATCAGTACAGTAAGCATTAACTAATTTAACCAAAATCTTTCCCAAGGTTTTATTAATCGATTTAGCCTATCCGTTTCCTTGCGGATAGTAGGTGGTCAACTTGTGATGTATAATCATAAATTCCTCCACCAATACTTCAATGGTTTTATTAATGAAATGACTTCATTGATCAGTAACAAATGGGTGGGACACCTGAACCTAGTTATAATGTTTTCATAAATGAATTTGGTTATGTTTTTTACTATGTTGTCCCTAAGAGCTTTAGCCTCTACCCACTTAATGGTGTAATTAGTGGCTACAATGATATATTGGTTACCAATATTTTTAACTATGGGTTTGATAGGTCCCATAAAATCTAAACCCCATTTCATAAAGGGTTCAAGTGCCATAATTGATTTGAGTGGTCCCTTGCCACTTTGCCACATAGGTTCTAATTGTTAACAAATGTCACATCTTTGGCACAAGTCAACAACATCTTTGTGAATAGTCAACCACTAGTAGCTTGTTGACATAATTTTTTTCATTGTTGTATTGCTACCATAATGACCTCCATTTTGCCCTTCATGGAATTACTCCAAGACTTTAGAGGCTTCAATGGGTGTTAAACACTACTTCAACACTCCATCTAGTCCTAGTTTGTGCAAATGGCCATCATATAATGTGTATGGTCTTGTTTTAATCACCCATCAATTTTGTTCTCCTTTGGGCATATCGTCATTAAAATAGCTCTTCTTGAGATAATCAATTATTTGTCCCTGCCAATCTATTTCTATATTAAACATTTGGGCTTTTGGCAATTGATCTTCAACTCCAATAGCTAATTCTCCATGATTAATTTTGGTTAATTGATCAAATAAGAAATGCACCCAACTTGGCTTAAATATTACTTTGAAATCATATTCTTGTAATAATAGTAGCCATCTTGTAATTTGGTTAATGACTATTGGTTTATTAACCAAATATAACAAAGATTGATGATCCACAAATAATGTGAATCTATTTCCCAAAAGATAATGTCTAAATTTTTTCACAACATAAATCATTGCTAATGTTTTTTTTTTAGTAGTTGAATAATTATTTTCTACATTGTTCATTAATCTATTGGCATAGTAAATTAATTTATCGATAGTCTTATTTGGGTTTTGACTTAACATAACTCCAAGTGCAAAATTTGATGCATCTATATGCACATGGATCTAGTCAAGTACAATAAGTACAAGTAGGCATGTCATAGATGTTGTCATCCATTCCCGAGACTTGGCACATGCTTCTGTCCACATAATTTTTTCATCTTTCTTTAATAATTTACACATTGGTGCTACTTTACTTATAAAGTCTCAAAAATAGCATTGATAAAAACCAGCTACTCCTAGGAATCATTTTATTTCAATTAAATTAGTAGGTATTGGCACAACAATAATTGCCATAATTTTACATGGATCTACTAGTAGACCATCATGACATATTATGTGTCCAAGCAATACTCCCGAATTTACACAAAATGCACATTTTTTAGGATTAAGGCTAATCCCATTTAGCCTACACTCGTCAAGGCATTTTTGTAAATGTTCAAGATGTTTTGTCCCCATTTTGAAATGAACGTTGCTTTGTCTTTGTTTTCTTTGGCATTTTACCTTGGTTATAACCGCTATAACCATCCATAAAAGAGTACATCTCATGTTCAATTACAAAATCCAAGATAGAATCCAAAAATGGTAAAGGAAATGGATCTTTTTTGGTTTGGGCATTCAGTTTGCAATAATCTAGACAAATTTGTAACTTCCCATTTTTCTTGGGTACATTACTAAAGGAAATAACCATTGTGTAATTTCAATGGGGTAGATAAATATGACATCAAGTGGTTTGTCTAGGTTTTCTCTCACTTTTAATGCATAATTTGGTTCATTTTATATTGTCTTTGTTTAATTGGTTGGGCATTAGCCACTAAGTCAATTTTGTGTTCACAAATTTCCCTAGGTATTCCTTTCAAATCTTTTTTAACTCCAAGTAAAGACATCACGATAATTAACCAATAATTCTTTGATTTGTGCTTGAAAAGATATTGATAAGATTACATGAGGGTGAAAACATCCTTGGGTGGTACCATTAAGAACCTCACACTCCAAATTTCCTAGACCCACCCAACTTCAGGACAACATAGGACACACATTAAATAAGTTTTTCATCCTAAATTTTATATGAAAATATTCCACATGTCATGAAGAATTTAAATCTTCAATTGGATTTATAAATATATGAATTTTGATATGCCTAATGGATGGACAAGGAAATTTTCTTAGGAATGTCACATTTGGGATTCATTTGTTCAGGAACACAAAATGTTGCAACCCTAACCTTGGGCTCGCAACCATATCAAGGGCTTGCAAAGGTGTGGGTTGAAAGTGAAGCCCAAGAGTCACATTTCATTTTCCCAGGGATGTAGGAGGGTGTGAGTGAATGAACCCACACACTCCCAAATGGACTTTCACTTTGGGAACTAGAGTCCCTATGGACATAAGGACTCCCATATCTTCAAAAAAGGATTGTAAGGGTCAAAATTCATTGGATTGAATTTTTTTTATACCATTGGAAAGCTCTTGAAACGTAGATGTTTAAACTAGACTTGCACGTCCATTTGAGTACTTAAAACACAAGTATGGCTGAAGGAAAGGCCGGGAGTCAAAATGCCAATTTGACTTTTGACCACTAAAAGTCAGAAATTACCCCCATTTATTTATGTGCAAGTGGTATGCCACATATTGTTGGAAAGCTCTTGACAAGGGCTACAACTTTGCTGTAGACCTCACATCAATTGAAGGTTTGCATAAAAAGTTATATGCCTCAAAAGTCACAGAAATCCCAATTTCGAGAATTTCGGGATTCCCGACTTGGGTGCAACCCCCTGTGGTTAGGCATAGAAACTACTATAAGGGGGAAGGTGGTGGCTTCCTCCAAGTCTAGGCCGTGGTGAGTCTTGTGAATCTATGTATGCCTGTGGCTCGTCCGTGCACCAAAAAAGGATCCAACTATGCACTAACTAGTTTGTTATTTGGTTTGTGCAGGTCCATGTGAATAATTGACATGTTTGTCATTTGTCCTAATCCACATCTTGGAGTTCCATTGCTCCCTTTTACCCCCAAAGTGCTACGAACTAGGGAACGTACTTCAATTCCTCCTCCTTTTGTTGTTTTTACCCTTAGATTCATAATTGAATTTGTTAAGGAGTTTGGGGGTGCATCACAAAAGGAATGGGTTTTTTCACTTGTTTGGTAGGTTTTTAATTTTTAAGGGGAGTTTATGTGGTCTTCATTCTTATTTGTTCAATATAGAGTGGATTGAGGCAACATTTCTCTTTTTACCAATTTCTAAAGGTTAGGATTTCATGGTTTTGGAAGGCGATTAAATTCAAGAACACATATTTTAAGATATTTAAAAAAAGTAAAGTGGGAATGACCAATAATGTGTTTTTTCCTAGGACTAACAACTGACAAAAAGGTAAAATAACTAAATTAAATAGGTGCAATTGAACTAAAGCTTCTAAATAAGGAATCCAGGACACATGGATCAAAGCCACTGTCTTTAATGGCTACCTAGGGCTAATGTAGGTAGATAGGGTGCCATGAACTTCTTAGGTTTTGTGAGTGTTGAAGCTTACCACCATGGAAACTATGATTATGCCTAGGATTTTGTAAGCATTGAAGCTTACCACCATGGAAGCTTGCATTTTCAAGCTTTGTTTGTAGTTTGCATTCTCATTAGGCCATTCTTGCCATTCTCATTCTTATGCACAAGCTAATTTATTTGTTAGTTTTTCAGTGTGATTTACTTCCAATGGTAAACAAGATAAAGGCATTGAAAGATTAACAAGCAACTCATGGTCATTTATGAACATAGTCTCACCAAAAAACTACACAAAATGATAGACAAAGGAGGTTTAGAGAAAGGTCAAAACAAAGGTTAAGAGAGGTGATAAAAGGCATCATTGGCATAGTGAGTGGAGACATTATATTTAATGTCAATCTAGAAATATCAATTAGTAGGGCAATTGACAAGTTTGTTGTTCAATGGTATGAAGAGACTCCGATAAGAGGCATCAAATATCAATGTTTATTACTACCCAAGATTTTGAAACACATAATTTGGACAAGTGTGATGCCAAACTATAATGAAATGGAATATGTTTTTTAGTCTTATAAACAACATTTCCAAAGGATGGCAACAAATCAAAGATTTTCATTCTAAAAATGATGAATAGGTGAAGAATGTGATCATACCCATGGTACTGAATGAATCTAATAACCTTCGTAAAACTAGTAGTTTGACAAGTATTATCACAACCTTAGCCTTGGGTTTGCGACCAAAGTAAAGGCATGGAAAGGTGTGGGTCGAGAATGCAACTTGAGAATCATATTCACATTGTCAAGAGTGTTGGAGAATGTGAAGGAATGAGCTCACACACTCTCAAATGGACTCCCATTTTGGAAGTTGGAGTCCCTATGAACTCTTGAATTTTCAAAGAGTAATTTGGAGGGTCAAAATTCATTAGATTGAGAATTTCCTTATACCATTGGAAAGATCTTAAGATGTCTATGTCCAAAATAGGCTCGCATTATCCATTTAAGTACTTAAAACACAAATTATGGCCAAAAGAAGGGCCGGGAGTCAAATTGTCAATTTGATTCCCAACCATTAAATGTTGGGAATCGCCTTAAATTACTTGCGTTTAGGTGGCGTGCCACATATCGTTGGAAAGATCTTGAGAAAGGCTATAATTTTATTTTAAAACTTGTTTCAATTAGAGGTTTGCACAAGAAGTTATAAACCTCCAAAGTGGTAGGAGTCCCAGTTTTGGGAATTTTGAAACTCCCAACTTGGGAGTCTCGAGAAAAATGACATTTGAGTGCAACCCCTATGGCCAATCACAAAGAATAATATAAAGGGGAAGGTGGTGGCTTCCCCTAAATTTGGGCCATGGTGAGTCTTGTGAATCCGTGTATGCCCATGGTTCATCTGTGCACCAAAAGTGTTCTAACTATGCATTAACCAATTTATTGTTTGGTTTGTGCAAATTAACATGAATAATTGACTCACTTGTCATTCATTTTAGTCCTCATCCTGGAGTTCCAACACACTCTTCTTACCCCCAAAGTGTTGCGAGCCTCTTTTTATTGTAATAATAATTATCTATTTTTGTTAAAACGTACCCCAACTCGTTATTTTTCCATTATTTTCACTTTGGGATTTGCATTTGAGTTTTTCAAGGAGTTTGGGGTGCATTTGGAATCCATTGTCGAAACCTAACGACTGACTTTAATAAACAATTATCTTTTTATTTACAAACTAACAATGCATTATGGGCCTTTTGTGGGAAGTTGAAAAAGAAGGATGCATTGACTCCAAATGTCACAACTATGGTCCAATTCTAGATTGAAAACATTCGAATCAATCCAAATAAGAAAAATGTCATTAGGAAGAAAGTCAATGATGGGATATGGGAAACACATGCAATTCACTTTATGATGGAGCTTCAGGTGTGTTTTTCATTTTACACCGTTCTTTTTCTTTGTGCGTTATTCTTGTGAAGATTTTCAATTTTATAATACCTTATGCTTTGAACATTTCAATTTATCTCGAATTATATTGATTTGTCATCGAAAGGTTTGGGAATTTTAAGGTTGATGTGATTGAGCCAAGATAGTTGTAATCAAATGTTTTATTGCCTTTTTCAAAAGTTCAAAAATTTACCTTGTTACATTGACCTATCATAAAAAAACTTGGGAATTTTAGGGTTTATGTGCTTGAACCATGAGAGTTTCAATCATGTGTTTTGTTGCATCCTTCGAAAAGCTTGGAAGTTTACCTTCTTCACATGCATGTTGTGCATGATAACTGAAGTCAAGAATTTGCTTTAGGAATGTTGAATCACTTTGCATTCCTTAGGTCTTGTTTAGGGTTATGATATCATCTTGTTGGTACATACCAAGATCGCCTTCCTTTAAGAACATGTATTCTTTAACCTTAGCAAGGAACCATTGGAAATTGCTAGGATTTAGCGATTTCTTTCAAGATAGTTTTCATTATATCAAGAGTGTTTCCTTGGCCATGTTGTTGTTCATGCAGGGTGCATCCACACTAAACTTTCTTGTTCCTAGGTCCTTGTTTGTTCCAAGAAACATCCAAATAGTACTGCAAATGACCAAGAGTCCCTTGATACTTAGGATCTTTTATCCTTAAAAAAATCACATTCCCACGAATTACTGGATGTTCAAGATTAAATGGTTTTGATGCCTTAAGACTAAATGATTAGGAATGCACCCAATACTTCCTTTCCTTGTAAAGTTCATGTGAATGTTTGGGTAATTCCTATTTTACTTTCCTTAACTTTAATTTTCTCTTATCCTAGGTCATTAGGACATCCATGAACAAGGAAAATTTCATGTAACCTAATTTTTGTATCATTGTAGAAGCTTGATGTACATTTTTTTTTGTTAGGGTGCAGTTTGTGGAGCTAGTTATGTAGTTGTTTGTTTTCCATTTTACGGCTAATGAAATCGGTGATTAAATTAGAGTTCTTCAAATTTGTGTTTCAAAACCAATGGTTCTTCAAATTGATATGAAAATATTTCTTTTGTAACTTGCTTTTCACATTAAGCAACATAATTTCCCATCAAAATTGCTTTTCTTATGTTATTTTAGGTTCTATTTTACTTTCCTTAACTTTAATTGTTTCTTATTTTGGGTCACCAAGACATCCATGAACAAGGAAAATTTCTTGTAACCTAATTATTTTCTTGTTGTGGAAGCTTGATGTAGATTATTTTTCATTGGGATGTAGCTTGTGGTGCTAGTTAAGTAGTTGTTGGTTTTCCTTTTTAGGGCCAATGGAAATTGTTGTTTAGATTAGTGTTCTTCAAATTTGCATTTCAAAATTGATGGTTCGTCAAATTGATATGCAAATATTTGTTTTGCAACTTGCTTTTCATATTAAACAGCATAATTTCTCATCAAAGTTGTTTTTCTTTTGTTGTTTTTATTTCTGTTTTACTTTCCTTAGCTTTAATTGTCTCTTATTCTAGGTCACTAGGACATCCACGAATAAGGAAAATTTCATGTAACCTAATTTTTGGATTGTTGTGGAAGCTTGATGTAGATTTATTTTTGTTGGGATGCAACTTGTGGGGTTGGTTACATAGTTGTTAGTTTTCCTTTTTAAAGGCTAATCGAAATTATTGTTTAGATTAGCGTTTTTCAAATTTACATTTCAAAACTTATGGTTCTTCAAATTGATATGCAAATATTTGTTCTACAACTTGCTTTTCATATCAAGTAGCAAAAAAATTCATCAAAGTTATTCTTCTTGGGCTATTTAAAGTCATGTTGCTATTCAAAGTTGACAATTGTGTCTTTTCATTATAATGGGAAACATTTTAGACTTTCTCCTTTTATCAAATTCATTAGATTCTATTATTCCACCCCTTTGTGAAAAAATTCCAAATTTATTCTTGATATCCAACCTTTCTTATTAATGAGGCCTTACTTACTCTTGTAGACACATGAATTTTTTTTTTTTCATTTCTTCTTTGAACAATAATCCTATGACTTCATCTATTGATAGTTTGTTTTGTTTTGTTAGTGACATTACAAACCCATCATTAGATTCTAGTAATGAACCAAACAACACTATTGCTGCTCGTTCATCTACCACAACAGTCCCTACAACCTCTAGTTGTGTCTTCAAAACATTAAAGGAACTCAAATGTTTTTTTACACTTTCAATTTCACTTATGTTTTGACTATAAAAACAAGTGGTAGCAAAGACATTTGATGTGATGTTTTTGGTTTCAAATATTGTGACCAATTTATCCCACACTTCCTTTGTGGTTTTAGCACTAGTCACCAATAGTATTTGGTTGTTTCTAAGACTAGTTATAAGACTTGCTTTAGCCTTTTGATCTCTTATGTCGCATATAGTTTGACCATTGGCTATACTAGGTCTTACACTTGTCCCATCAACAATTGACCACAAATGTTTATCTAAGAGAGCCATCTCCATTCTAAATTTCCAAGTGTGATAGTTTGATCCATCAAACCTATTTTCCACTCAAACTTCTAATGCGTTATGGTTAGGCCCTTGATAATCTCCAATAGAGGAAGGTGAAGATGACATGAGAAACTACTCTGAATGATTCATGTCAATGAATTCTTTAATTTCATTAAATTTGATCCTATGACCATTTCTCTTTGCTATTATTTCATTGTCAATCTAATTTGGCTTTGATACCGTACTGGAAATAACAAAAAGAGTTCATTACAATGGAGCTTGCCTTGCAACCATAGAAGCATCTCTTACAAAGAAAAAGATTCTCCTCCCCTGAGTTCAAAGTTTACATACTTCAAAGATAGACATGTGAAGGTCACAACTGTTCAAACCCTAACTTCTTCACATCTATTTTGAAAAGTCATTTAGTTCATATCTCAAGAAACTGCTAACTTCTAAAATGATTATAGACTAACTACTTTTCCTACATGGTGATCCCATGATGTTGATATCTTATGAATACATAGGTTGAGACAAGTTGTGGCCCTTCTCATCAAGTGGTGCTAATGGAGAACCTAAGGTTTCATAATATTTTTTTATGGGTTTTTTTTAGCAAAGTGAGAAGTTTAGAGAGTTATTTTAATTTTATCATTGAAAGTTTGTGGGAGGATGACTGATATTTCTGTGATGATATTTAATATAGTATTTTGGAAACGGAGACTGAAAATCAAGTTGTTCGTTTTCTTTTTCTTAATTGTTACTTAGTTTTTTGAAAATTCTTCCAAAAACTATAGAAAAATAATCAAATGTGATTTACCACGTCAATGAAAGTAAAATGTCATTATATGACATGGGACCAATTTTAGTATTATCTCATATCAAACTTCATAAATCATGACTATTGCTATTAGCCCAGGTGGTATCTAGTGTGAAAGTTTCTCAACTTACCAAGACAACTCTGGTAGGAATCCTTCAGGATTTTCAATATTTGAAGTTGATCTGTCTCTTTAAAATATAATACCCACCCAGCACTCAACACAACCCAAGATGTTGGATCTTCATTTTGTGAGCATTTGTTTTTCATCAGCACAAATAATTTGATGTTCATCAGCACAAAGAATTTGATGCCAAAATAATGTCTTGTAAAGCAGTCTCATCAATATTGTGTTCTTGGAGTTGGGCCGTATTGTGAGCTCCATTTTGAGTTGGGCAAGTTCTTGAGCACACATGTAAAGTGGACCTCATTTGCCAACGGTCCAATGGGCGTGAACCAACCACCAGGGTAATAGTATCAGGATTTGCTCTCTAGATTGGTATTACCTGGTTGGGTGTGTTGACATGTGCACCCCATGACTCTCAATTTTGCATATTTGTACAAGCATCCCATGTTCCGGGTCCCCACCTTCATTCAAATCTCCAAAGTGTCTCATCAGACCAAGAAGAGCCGCAATTGTGGGCATGCAATTGACTCAGTATACATGTCAAATACAATTGCACTACCTACGAATGGGGTGGGCCCTTGGGTCTGTCAAGCCCATGTGTTCCAAATGTACATAGCACGCCTCTGCACCCCTGACAAACTTAAGATTCTATGTATACGATATTCTCCACATTAGTGCTTGATTTTGCTTTTTGCCATGAGTTACATTATTGAATCCTCAGACAGCCAATCTTACTTAGGAAAATCTATATATTAAGTATGGTGTTTAATTGTCACCTCCAGAACCCTACCCCTTGCAAATCATGGGGGTCACTTCACTTTCAGTACCAAGGAAAAGCCTTTGACAAAATGGTGGGCAGGTTTGTTGTCTGACAATTTTCAGACCAACATAGCCAAAGTTATTGAATTTAGAGTGATTTTCATAATTGAAAGTTATATTCCAATTAATTTAACCAGGTTCCATCAGAACTCTAGAATTAAGGCCACCGAAACCCAAATAGTATTTGAGATGGGTGAACTTAGAAGAGCTTTAATATATTTGACCCCAATGGTACTTGGGCCCACTAGTACAGACGTAAGCACAAAATAAAACCCCAAAAGGTTACAATATCTTCAGCCACCCTAACACATATTGTGACCACAGATGGGGGGTCAGCGGGCACAGGATACCCTAAAGTTGTTCTTCAAACAAACCCAAAGCAGCTTGTAAGTAGAGATGATGAGATAGGATTTATGAGGCATGCATAAATTGATTGGAGATAATATTTCTTCATGCACATGCCAAGTTGACATTTTTCGGGGGTGAATTTTTATTCAATTTTGATTTGTACCATCTAATTTCGACCTGTACACACGATTTTTTATTTTAAAATGGCCATCATTGGTCAGATTAGAAGAAATTTAGAAATCGCAAATCACCAGTTTTTTTATAATAGGTTCTAGTAGGTAGCTAGGAATATAGTAGGATCCTTCTTTTTAACAACTACTGTGATTTCTAGTTTATAATTAAATTTGGCTAATTTAACTTTCTTCTGGATGATTGAGACTTTGACTACATCACATAATTGAAAAAATAAATCACTGAGGCTCCAATTCTCTCAAAGAATTCTGAAGCTTGCAACCAAGCGTACTCCACTTGCAAACATGAAGGTCTGGGATGGCAAATTCTGTCATTTTCTTTGTGAAATTATATTATGTAATCTTCTAGTGATGATCATACTATGCCTATAATAGTGGTCAAAATGTGTGAGTTGAGCATGAATGTTTTTCTAAATCATTGAATCTGCAAACCCTTACTTTAATGTAGGTAGGCAACCATCATTATGTTGGACTCCTCACATAGTGAGCCCATTTTTTATTATGTTGGCTTCATCACATAGCGCATCCTAATGGGCATGCCTGGAGCCTTACCCAACATAATGGGCAGGGACTAGACCATTCCATTAGTATAAAAGAAGACATGCTTCAACATATCTTGTAATAAAGAATGCACCCTAGTGGTTACATTCTGCTTCCTAGGGATGAGCCACACTAGGGGTGAGGCAAGGCATACTCTTCAAATTCATGTTGGACATTATTGTTAAAGGTCCATTTCGTTGACTGTCAAGTACTGTACATGTGGACCATTACCTAGTAACCTCTAAATTAGGTAGGGCCTTGTGTAGCATAGATAACAAAAAATGATGGAAATACCAATTTTATCATTTGAAAATTTGTTGAAGGGTTAGAGCACATTGCTTACTGTGGATCACTTCTAATTCAAAAAAGTGATGTATAACAATTACCATAATATGTAGTAAGTTGAAATTTGACGGTATCCTTTGGTTATTTTAAACATAGGAAGAAAACTTAAAAATTTGAGTGACAACATTTTGAAATTCAAAATTCATTTTGGATCAAAATTAATCTTGATCTCATAGTTAGATGAAGAAGATTGCATAAAATCAATCTATATATAGTATATAATTTTTTGATGGTCATAAGGTTTCATGTTTGGGATTCATAAAACATTACCAAATAAAAGAGAAATTCTAAAAAAATAACGCAGTGCTTATGTGTAAAATCTCCTCCTTTTTCATAGTGTGAAAGTGATTTATAAAAAAAAACCAGATTACTATGCATTATTATTTTTAAAAATTAAAAATAATATTAATTGAATTAAATTTGATTCAAAAAATTTAAAATTTAAAATTGTCCTAAATTTCATTGATATGTATCAATATCATTCATCATTAAGAAAAAAATCACACAAGAATTTCACCCACAACCCTAGTTTTGAAATAAATATGCAAAATTTCAACCTTTGTGAAAAATATTATTTTATCACAAATGTATTTCATACATTCAATTGTTTCAATGTTTATTGATTTAAAAAAAATCTAAAGCTAATCAAATATATTTTAAAAAATAAAAATAATCCAAAATGTGATGTCCATACAAAAAAAAATTTAATTGTACATTACAAAAATTAAATTTGCGACTACAATTTTTAGGAGGCTTAGTGTGCTTTCACCTTAAATTCATAGGCAACTAAGTAAGGCCCATCCACCGAATTGCTTGAAAGCATTTGCAATTTTATAATAGAGAATGGCAATGCCTTTGCCCATTATGTTGGTTAAGGTGCCAAGTCACCGATAGGGCAAACTAGGTTATGCACCCAACCAAACATGCAAAGGCAAGACTATTCAAGGGCATTAAAATTTGGGGTGGCTAGAAAGGAGTCCTTTCCAAGGACCCAATTCGAAAAAAAATACCAATGTGAAAAGACACAAATTTAAAAATCTTATAGGATAATTTTTTTGACAAAACAAAGGTAACACTAAAAAGTCTATCTAATGTAGATTTTAATCGAACAAAACCTCACAAGATCTAGAGATATTGCCCAAGAGATTTCAAATGCCAAAGGATCATTCCAATAATCACAAGACTATTAGAGTTGGAAACAAGGGAACAAAACTACTAGATATAAACTTTGAGGGAACATGTTCTACAATAAATAGGTCATTTACGTAAGAAACTACTGAAACGAATATCACTCAATTTTGATTTAAAATGACCAAATTATGTTAAGGCAAGTGATTTTGGTATTAAAAGACTATGAGGACTACTAGGCCAATAATCTCGGGGAAAAAAATTCTATAGTAGTTAAGTAACTTATGCCCACTTTACCCTAGGAGTTAGGGTCAATGTTCAACCCAAATCAAGCATTCCTATTGGTGCAAAAGTTGAAATCAGCCCTAAGGGCTTTATACCAGGAGTCAAGGCTGAAATAGAAAAAACTTCTCAATTGGTCCCAAGTACTAATAGATGCTGAACTTTATGGCCTTGCATTGGCCCCAAGGCTGGAAAAAGGATACCATCAAATTTGGGAGGCCAATTGCAACCATTGGGGCCAATGTTCCAGCATTTATTAATATCCTGATGTCAATGTTCTAGCATTTATTGGTAACTTGGGGCCAATTTGCAACCCAAAAATGCTCAAAGTTAGCCCCAAGTTTTTTTGGGCCTGACTCTAGTGTAAAGCAGGCCTTAGATAGGATTATACTCCAACAAACCATTCAAGAAACAAAGTTATTATGGTTGAATTATGAGTTTGGTAAGTGACATTGATCCAACAATCAGCTCCAAATGCTTCTTTAAGAATTAATGGGATGTCTACAAAGTATGACAATTCAAGCATTCAATTAAGACTATACAAAATCACACTTTAACAGTGAGTAGAGGGTTTCACACATAAACATGTCAACTCGTATTATAGAAATAAAACCCACCACAATCCAAAGGATTTCTAGAGACCTATAATGCTTGAATATTTTTACTCTAGCTTCCAATATAATAGGTATATTTTTCCCTACACTCTCTAAGGTGCTTACAAAGTCTTCAACCTCCACACAACTCTCTCACAGACACAGATTTCTTTCTACATTCCCCCATACTTTTACACTTCAGAACAACTCTTAAAATACTTTGAAATAGCCTCACCTACCATCTACAAAAATGACAACCAATTTCAATAGGGTAAATTCAAGCTAAGAGGAGCCAACTCACGTGTAACCAATGCTTGATTTTTCATGTTTTAATATTAAAATTTATATTAATGTTATAATTTTAAAATTCTAATATATTACAAAAATATGTGCTTTAAAAAAATAAAATCTTATGGAGATAAAGTAATCAAAAGCACTCCTAATGAATTTTTAATATTTTTCATTGTTCCTTTAAGGAGTCTTAATATGGTCCTTAGTGAATTGAAAATGACATATTTTTGAAGAGAACCTTTAAACACATCTTTGAGAAATGATATAATATAACATATTTGTGGATCATACGAATTTTTGGATGACTTTTTCAGAATTGCATATGGAATATGTCTAAAATAAATTTTAAATATTAAAAAAATAAGCACTGACAAAAGGTGCATTGTTGGCTTGTTTTAGCTTGAATTTACCCAATACAAATGTCTAAAAATCTTCTCAAGTTAACAAGATTTTGACTTTAATCATTAAACTCCAAACAATTAACTCCACTTAATTCATTCTTTTAAAACACTAACTAAAATAATGCAAACAACTCAGCTACCTGCTCAAAAAAAGTGGAGCTAATAACTTTCAAACCACTCCTAATTACTATTAGTAATTCAAAATTATTAGAGTCAAAGAGACAACTTAAATTACTGAATATTAAGTTATATGGCTAAGCATGTTCTGATTTTCAAATTTGTAGATGGTGGTGCTTTTTCTTAATTACAGAAAAGAAAAAGTGTTGATCTAGGCTAGTATGCTGCTAGGCCAGCTAATTAACTATGTTGGACCCAATACCAGAGCAGGCTGGTATGAATGTTTTAAAAATGCACATATAGGTACCAGGACAAGGCTGGTTTGTTCAAAAGTGGATACCCGGGCAACACAAGTTCCTAATAACCCCCAATCACTATGATACTATACAGCCATATCTTTTCTAGTGATACTGCTTCACAATTCTGTGGTGGTAAACACGGTTTATTCTTTTTAATTATTTTAGAGGTCATAACTATGATCATCTATAGGCAGACTCAGCCAATCCCCTCCCAGCATTAAGGAATGGACAGCCTTCATCCAAGAGCGGACAGGAGACCTCTAGGCTCTCCTTAGTGAAGGCACAATCTTAACCGCTGTAATCTTATTTAGTGATGATTAGCCTTGATATCAGCGTCGCAGAATCCGAAGCTAAGCCTGACGCTAAAGCCTGGGATCCACCAGTTGGTGGTGTTGCAACGTCTGCATTCATGAAACTGATTCTTGCGCCCATCTCTTCTAGTAATTTACAGAATTTAGCAAAACTGTCAGGTCACTTAGCCATGAAGAAAGCTTTAACAAAAAAAACTTCAGTCCACAGCATAATCAACTCCTCACACAATCGCCCGAGTTTTTATAGTCACACTGCTTGGCACAGATTTCCAAACTGTTCAAGATGATTTCCAAAGTCGTGTTCAAGCTACGGGTCTATGTTGTTTCCAAAGGGTTCAATCTAGGGTCTAGTGCTGATTTCCAAAGTGTTCAAGCTAGGGAGCTACGGATAAAGTGTTCCAGTTAGACACTTGTTCAACCTAGGAGCAAGCGAAATGTTGCAGAATCATCCAAATTGTTGAAGATAGGGGTGTAGTGCCGATTTCCAAAGTGTCCAAGGCAGGGAGCTAGGGATAAAGTGTTAGAGCTAGAGACATGTTCAGTGTCGCAGAATCATTGAAATTGTCAAAGCTAGGGGTGTAGCAATGATTTCCAAAGTGTCCACAGTAGGGAAGTTTAGGACAAAATGTTCAGGCTAGAGAGGTGTTCAAGCTAGGGAGCAAGCGACATGTTGCAGAAACATCGAAATTGTTAAAGCTAAGGGTCTAGTGATGATTTCCAAAGTGTCCACTGAAAGAGAGCTAGGGATAAAGTGTTCGAACTAAAGAGGTGTTCAAGCTGGGGAGCAAGCGACATCTTGCAGAAGCATCAAAATTGTTGAAGCTAGGGGTCTAGTGCTGATTTCCAAACTGTCCAAGGTAGGGAGCTAGGGATAAAGTGTTCAAGCTAGAGATGTGTTCGAGCTAGCCTGGAGCAAGCGAAATGTTCCAGAATCATCCAAATTGTTGAAGCTAGGGGTATAGTTCTGATTTCCAAAATGTTCAAGCTAGGGAGCTAGGATAAAGTGTTCAAGCTAGGCAGGTGTTCAAGCTGGGGAGCAAGCAAAGTGTTGTGGAATCTCAAAACTTGAAGCTAGGGGTCTAGTGATGATTTCCATAGTGTTTGAAGGAGGGAGCTAGGGATACAATGTTCAAGCTAGGGAGCAAATGAAGTATTGCAGAATCATCCAAATTGTTGAAGCTAGGGGTTTATTGCCGATTTCCAAAGTGTTCAAGGTAGGGAGCTAGGGATAAAGTGTTCAAAGTAGGCATGTGTCCAAGCCAAGGAGAAAGCGAAGTGTTGCAGAATCATCAAGACATAGTTTTATTGGCCCCCTTCATGGGGAAAAGACTACGCACCTTTCCAGGATTTGGATTTCGAGATAAAATTTTGGCTCACTCATTGGTCAATGTGGAGATGACAAGTGTTCACATAATGAAAATTTTCACATGGATGTAATTTTTCATGTTAGGTGGATGTAACCTAAATACATTAGGTTTTTAGGTAGTTGAACATTGTAACTTTTGATAACCATTGCAAAAGCTAAAATGATTCTCTTCTTCAACCAAGTTCTTTGTTATTGGGATTGCAATTCTAGCTAGAATGGCAATTGTCAATAACCATGTTAACAACCTTCACAGCTTGCAAGATCTCAATTTGGTAAGATCTTTGTTTTTGCATTTTTTTAAATGTTTTTTGTTGCAATGAAACAATGAATGATTTGGAAATTTTATTTCAAGCTTTACATCCTTGTTTACAATTTTTTTGCCGTTATCAAAGCTTTTCGAGTTCACATCTTGTTCTATTATGACTAAATCGATGATGAGTGGAACAAATTGCGTATGCTTGCTCATCACTCACGAGGGAATTGGATGAAATCAACCTATGAACACTTCATCAAATCCACAATGTACTTGTACTTGGGGTCTAAAACTATTGTTGTGTTAAACCCTAAAAGAAAAGGCAACTTCCTTGTCATATCTAGTAATTCCTGCTTGGTGAAACCTAGATCTAGGAAATAACTAATGGTGGGCTTTAAATTCTTCTCCACACTTAGTGTTAGTAACTGTGGGTGCCATGTTACCAACTTCCCAATATACTTTAACTGAATTTGAATGATTTCAAGAAACTTCACATTTGGCTAAAGCTTACCTTCGACACTATAAACTAAAATCATGAGTTTTGTTTTTAGGACCTTGAGAAGTATAGGCCTTTTCATTCCCAAGACTATTCCTACCATATTTTCTTTTACACTGAGACTTAAAAGTTGTGGAGCATTGTAGATTGCCTTGTCAAGATATTTTTGTTCAAGCCCCAAGTTTGAAATGAACATTGTCTTCAACTCAAAATTATGACAATTCTTCAGTAGTTATGGGCGACATCTGAAAAGTTTCCCCATTAAGCTTGGTTCAATTCCTAAATTTTCAAGATGCACTATTGTGGGTTCGAAAATCTTATTCAAGATCATAGCAAAACAACCATGGGAATGATGTCACAATGTTATCAATGTCATCTAAGCTACCATTTATGCTCTTGAGGTAATCACCAATTAGACCCAAATCCTTCTCCACATCACTATCCACATCACTATCAAGTAAAACACGTCTCTATACTGGGAAGTCACCAATATGCTTTCTTTGGACTCTAATCTATTGTAAGTATCCCACCAAGGGCCCAAGTTTCTTTTCTACTTTGTTTATGAAGAGAGCTAGATCTCTCACTATTAGCCTCTTTACATCCTTGAGTGATATACCTAGATTTTCTAGGAACATGATTGTTGGATGCAAATCTTTTAATACATTTCAAACTAAAATCTTTGGGTACTTTGTGACCAACTTCCCAATTTCTTTCAATGTTAATTTGATGGAGGTCAAATACTCAACAACCAAAGCTAACCTATCACATTCGTAAGAAAGGAGCTATGGCCAGCTAAAGAGAATGCCAGGAAGATGCTCATATTTGTTACAAAGAGAGAAAAAAAAAATTCATCATCATTTCTTGAAGCATGATGGTAAATCTATTTAACATCCTTTATAAAAAGATGAAACATTAGGAATTTAAGTTCTTTGGCATTTTGCACAAAACAAAATACTTTATTCCAATGTTATGCAGGAATTCAACCGTTGCCATCATGACATCTATCCACTAACCTGCAAAAGGGAACAACTTGGGGACATCAATAGCCTTCATGCTTATGAGTTGGAAGTAGAAAACCAGCCTTGCCAATCCTTGTTATTTTACACACATGGACATTCTTGCTTCAAGTGATGGGAAATCATCATCATCATCAGCCTCCCCTCCTCCTATTGATCCCTACGTTGCCTGATCTTGTTTTGTCAACACTCCACCCCTAAGATCAAGTTGCAACTCTTAGCCTGATGTTCCGAAATGATTCACTTATTGGGATGACTTTCTTATTAGTCTTTGAATGTTGTTCGTAATCTCAAATTTCTCTTTTGATGACAAATTGATGAGTGTGGCACAAACTAATTTCTAGGGTTTCAGGACTGTAGAGTTTTGTGATCCCTCTTTGAATGCTGTTGGAATTGAAAAATGGCAAATTAATTTTTGGATTTTTGGGTGGTGTTACAAATGTGGATTGAATTTTCATGCGTGATCTTATTAGAGTGGTGGTGATGGTGTTTTCATGGTTTATTACTGCTACTAGTTCAAGATTTGTAGGTGCATCATTGCTAGAAAGGAGGAGATTAATAGAAGAGATTTCATATAGAGATTTCAAATTTTAATTTTCAGTATTCAGACAGTTCCATTTTCATTTTCATCATTCAAACACTTCAATTTTCAAACTTTCAGATTCCTTCCAAACACTACACAAAGAGATTTCAAATTTCAAATTTCACTTTTCAACTTTTAGTATTCACACATCCAAATTCAAACATTTTAGTTCTTAAATTTTCAAATTCAAGTGCTTCACATAGAGATTTCAAATTCCAAATTTCAATTTTGAACTTTAAGTATTCAGACATCTCAATTTAGACAATTTAGTTCTCAAAGTTTCAGATTCCAAACATTTCAGATGTAAATTTCAAATTTTAGTTTTCAGCTTTCAATATTCACACATCAGAATTCAAACATTTCAGTTTTCAAAATTTTAGATTTCAAACATTCCATATACTACAGTACCTTGGCAGGTTTGGCACATGCCTCCCAAACAATTAATTAAAGTTGAATATTCAATTTCAGAAAATAAAATACTCCTAAAGATTCTTTATTTTCCTTCCTAAGGAGTTGGTCTTTGGAATAAAATGTTGATCATGGTCATATAACATTGGGCATAGCCATTACGCATTGAGCTGCTTGCTTCAAAAAAATCAGAGTGTTGATGATACATGTATGAAATATCAAGCCTCCTGTATGTTGGTTGACTTCACAACTGGTGGATGCAAGCCTTCAAGGGTGAGAAGATGGCAGGCGACATGGGTGCAGTAGGGAGGACGGTCAAGAATGCGTGGATTCACAAAATTGAGCCTGAAATAGACCTTGTCTCCGTCAGGGGTCAGGTGCATTTACAGTAAACCCTAAACCCTAAACCCCTTTGACAGTATTTATTCTTCAGAAATATAGTCTAGAGCAGCTTCTTTTAGGTTGCTTCCATGCAGCAGACAATTTTGAGGATTTTTTCCTTGTATAAAGTTGTTCTCACAAGGATAAACTTGGTTTGTAGGTCTTCAACAGGAGTAGTAGCCTATTCATGGATAATTCTGAGTAGATGTCAGTTGATGTGTATATACAATGCTGTGGTTTTCATTAGTTTTGGTGCCCAATTCACATTTGTGGGCATCCAGCAAACTCATATCAGGTGTTTGGTTGCATGAATTGTGTGTAAGCAATTATATGTTGGTGTGCACAGTGCCAGGTCACAAGGGCAATTTCATCTACATCAAAGATGCATTTTACAAGGAACACAATTTTTCAATGTTACCTTTCCCAACATTTTTTGCATTGGTTGATGATGGCATGCCCCCTCTTATTGTAGAACTGGGTGAAACTGACCCAGTCCTCCAAAAAGTAAATGTCCATTTTTTGTAACCAGGAGTCCCACTCCATTTGAAGTCTTGGCTTCTCCAGAATTGCTATCTTCAACATGACATTGGGTTGTTCCACTACCTCCAAGAGCAAGGCACTTAAATTGTCTGTACCAAGTGGCTCCCAGTTGGATAGAGAAGAAAATGTAGGAGGAAATTTTGGATAGGGACATGTGCAACATAAAGGTTTCCTTCTGTGATTTCATGCAGAAAGACTCAGCAATCTATTTTTCCTATTGTCTAAGAGGGAGACACAGGCAGGTTGCACTATTGCTAATGTGCAATGGAGTAGATTTTCCTAGTCAACTCTTATTGAGTGTTTTTGTGCAGATCAATTCGATAGATGGATAGATTGACGTCTGCTCAAGAAAGCCCTTAGATCTCTAAACTTTACATGATTCAAGCATCTGCAGTGCATCCATGGCTAGTGGCCATGGTTGTATGTAGGTATAGGTTTCTCTGATTAATCACAACTACCATCAGTAGCACCACTAATGTGAAGAAATATAGACAGTGCAATGCAACAACCACAAATACCATGACTTCAAAACCCTGATCAAGTGAGCCCAGCAGTTGTTACTGACCCAGTGATCAAAGACTGCAACCAACACTTTTGCAGTTGTCTTGATGCACTGACATTCACTGTAAGTTGACAAGAATAACAATTTAAGCTTAAGAAATCATCATGTGTTGAATGGCCCTACTCCAGTTTCTGCAGCTGGAAAGCCAGAATCAATCCCAATCTAGAGCAGTCACAAATCCACCGGATTCATGACCTGCAACCTTCTGTGGGCTGATATACAAGTGACTGATTCCAATGCATCCAATTTGGCGAGCCAAAACTAACTACTAACCATTGTAAAAATTAAAATCAAGAGGTGCATGGATGGTCTGATTTCAGGTTAAATAGTTCATTTGGATCATAGTAGGAAAATTCCCAAAATTTTCCCTCAGGTCACAGGGAGATCTCAACACTACATCTTCTGATGTATGCTTGACCGTAAAATGAAGAATTTAGGGTGTCCAACTACTTCTGGAACAAAATGTGGTACATAAGATGGGGAGGGGGAAGAGCTCATTGCACACATACTAAGGCTAGGTCAGCATTGAATGAGATCTAACACTCATCGTGCTTCAACTCACAGCTACAAGAAGAATGACAAATGCATGAAATTCCAATTTAAAGAAACAATCTTGTAAGTTGTTTGCAAGTCTTGCAGCGAACACTACATTCACCATTTCAAGGGAAAAAGAAAACCAAAAAAGGAACTCATTGAGATAACTATAATGAAAAAAAATTCAGATTGTGAGTGGCTTGCAAGCTCTTACAACATTCTGTTCAACATTTCATGGGGAAAAAAAAGACCCAAAATCAACTCATTGAAATAACTATAATCTCAAAACAAAACCACTAAAATTTCTGAGTTTCACAGAATGAATTTCCAATTTAAGGAAACATTGAAGATTTTAGAAAAAGAAAAAGAAAAAGCCAAAAAACTCATTGAAATAGTTTAAAACTCAAAACCAAGCAAACACTTCATTGACAATTTCATAAAAAAGAAGAAAAAAAGCCAAATAACCAACACACTGGAATTTAACTATAACCTCAAATGTTCTCAACCTGAATACCAAATCAAAACTATATTGCAATTTCAATCAACATGCAAACATTTGAATATATCCAACAGACATTCAATGTAATCAATTTCAAAATGACCATAAAAAAGTTACAACTTCTGAACTTTGGGAAAAAAAATCCAAAATAAAATAATACTGTAATCTCACATCACAAAAACTCTTAAAATCCTTCCCAGAAAAACATACAATGTAGCACTGCAAAACAAAAGCTAAAATTTTGTCCACATTCAAATTCACATAACACAGATATGATAAAATACCAAATGGCTTGCAACTTTTGCATCATACACAACATCAGCCATTTCAGAAAAAGGAGAGAATGTTCAAAAAACAGTAACACCTCAAAATCACTATGAAATTGAGTTTCCCAATATAAAACTCCAAATTGAAACAATCTGGCAAAACATGAACATTTCCAACTTAAGAGGCCAGTGCCAGTGAGCTCATATCTTGAGAACTATGACAGCACTTCCATAAAGACACTACAATGAAAAAATAAATAAAACCCTACTGAAAGCACAACAGATCTTAATAACTTTTAAAAAAAAACATCCATAGAGACACATATATAAACCAATATGTGGTTGATTTCACCACAAAAAAGGTTTGTCATTTTGTTTGAGGGAGAATCCAACCACCAGCTTTTTCCGCACAGCATAAACAAGACTTACAGAGCCTCCAATTCTGAATTTGCACTTTATGCAATGCAGCATAAGAGACCACACATGTTATGCAAGCATCAATAATACAATATTGGAATTGTGAATTTGTGATGCTGTATGAAACCTGTTCAAAATCAGATATCCTCAAGAGGCAGGATGAACCCTTAGGTTAGCAGTGCCAAAAAGGAGGAACAAAAATAGGCAACTTGACTTCAAGAAATTTGAGAGGACAAGACTGAGATTTTCCATTGCGAACCTAAGCAGACACTAACAAAGCAACAAAAAGCATGTGCTGACAAGATGACACCTCAGAACATAGAATGGAAGCACTGAATTCTGTGTAGCTATGACACATGTATGAGACAACATGGAATTGGTGCAATGACACATGCAAACTGAAGATAAAGGTACAGGAACAAGTTGATTGACCCCATAAAAAGACCTTAACAGATCAATAGTAATATGCAGAGAGGGGAAAAAATGATCAAAGAGACGCATCAGTGCATCACTGCTATATTCCAGATGATGGTTCAGAAAATTCACGGCTCACAACAGGTGAGACTTGCAGCACAAGGATCTGCGTCATACAACTGCATAAATATCACGTTGTCTGGTGTTTCAGCTTTAGCGAACGAAAACAAAACATATAACCCGACAGGCTCGAAGCACGCAGGGTGGGATAAGGAAGATTCGAAACCTCTCTACAGCACAACAACAGAAACAAGCCAAGATACTTATCCTCCACAGCTTGGCTCCGCTCCCAGCTACAAAAATGCTTGCAAACAACACCAAACACGACCGCACTTCCATTCACAGCCAACAAAAGGGGAAAAAAAAAAGAGAAAATGTCGACGCACTTGGAAAAGTTTCACTTTCCCTCCACCCGACCTTCTGAAAGCACGCACACACAACAGCACCAAAAAGAAAGAAGAAAAACCAACAAAAACATTAAAAAATAACACGCCTGCAAAGGTTTGCTCCGCTGTCCAGCAGCAAACAACGCCCGCAATGAACACCAAACATCACCTCATCTCCTTCGCAACAAAAAAATAACGCAAAGAAGAGACAAGCATGCATGCACCTGGAAAAGCTTTGCTCTTCATCAATCCGACTTGCCAGAAAGCATGCAATTGCAACGAAACAACAGCAAAAGAAAAAGAAACAAAACAAAAGCTCTCACTCTTTCTCCATCCAACCTCCTCCCTCTCCCTATCTCTGTCTCCACTCCCCTCTTTGGATCAAGCCTTCCATCAATTTACCTTCTGCTGCTACATAAAAAAAGACCAAAAAATGAGCGCACCTGCAGAAGCTCCACCGCCAGTCCCACACACTACACGTCCTTCCTCCGAAATCAAAACCGTCACCACGCTCCACACCATCACCCTCTTCTTGCTCACAACCCTCTCCACCAACACCAACAACTCCCACAAAACACAGAAACACAAACCCAACAAAAGAACAACAGAGCCTACCAACAAACAACACACGGAAAATACATCACCACCGTCCCCTCCACAACTCCAAACCACGCCTAATCCAAGAATCTCACACACAACCCGCGGAATGTGAACACAAGCAAAAAACAAACCTGGAACCCGCCCCATCTTAACAGTGAAATTTGCAGTATTAAAATGAAGGAAAGCAAAAGCAACCCAGAAACCGAAAGCATGAATAATACATATTCATTGCAATTTTGGAAATAGAAAAAAGTCTCTTTGAAATTCCAACATTAAAAGACAACCAAACAACTCTAGCCAAACATACTTTGATTTTCAAGTACGTAATTACACTGTCTGCTTTCATAACTCACTACACAGAGTTCGGTAGACTAATAAGATATTTGCTTATAAACAGGTCTAGTCGATCAGCTCTACCATGCCATAAACATGAAGGAAGAGACACTCTTATTTACAACACCAGAAAAGCAGACCTCTAATAAGTGAAAGCACAGAAATTCAAAGATCATTAATTGCGGGAGATGCTTTAGCTGGAAACATTAAAGGCAATGGAAGCCGCATTCAGTAAAACTGTATTTCCTGCGAACAAAGTAGACGCTGCAACAGCACCAGTAAAAGGTCCTTCAGCGGAATGCAAATCGTTCATCTGGATCCCTTCCTGTGGCTCTTCTCCTGTGCCTGCAGTTCCGACCCATCAACAGGCAAAGGTTATTTGAACACAGTCAGTTACATCTGGAAGCAATACACAGAACTACGATGCGTATGCAAGTCTCGTCGACAAAGAGTAGCAGGCAAGATAACTCAGATTCGAGATTAGCCCAGTTAGAAACGTGAGCTTGCTCTGCCCTCATGAGACTAGTTTTGCACTTAGTAACATACCATCGCTCGCGATTGTTGGCGGAATTCTTGATGATGCAGAAGCCGGGGCAGCTACTGATGACTGGTTTCGCATGCTGAGATGCAGGCCATAGCCATTTATGGTGATGAAAATGAAGAGAAGGAGCAGCCTTGATATCAGCGACGCAGAATCCGAGGCGAAGTTTGACGCTAGTGCCTGCCATTCGCTCGTTGGTGGTGTTGCAACGTCTGCACTCATGAAAACTAATTCGTCCGCTTATCTCTTCTTGTAATTTAAGAACTTTCATAAAATCTGCCACCCCTCAAGGATTTGTTTCAATATAAACCATACTGATCTACAAACACAATCCCCTAAGGTCTTATACGCATCCAAGCACCTGCAACCCACCCGAAGTACCCAAGCACCTGCACCCCAAGCAGCACCTTTGGGACCCACCCCAAGTCTTTGCATACGGAATACAAAGACAACAAAACTGGTCTCATTTGTCCTAAAGTAATCCATGTGTCCTAGGGTCAAACCTCAAGACAAATAGATTATAGTGTTTTGTTAGAAGGCAAGGACCTAGTCCTTGGGACACAAGCTTGCACACCATAAGATTTGGTGTCCTAGGACAGAATGTCTTTAAAAACTTAGGACCATAAGCTTTGAGGGCCTAGGACAGGAGGATTTCAAGCCAAATGTCTTAAGCCTTAAGTCAGATATTCTAGGCCCTAAGTCGAATGTCTTAGGCATTAAGCCATAAGTTTCAGGCCTTAAGTCAAATATTCTAGGCCCTAAGTCAAATGTCTTTGGCATTAAGCCACAAGTTTTAGGCATTAAGTCAAATGTTTGAAGCCTTAAGCCTCATGTCCTAAGCCCTAAGCCACAAGTCCTAGGCCTTATGCCAAATCTTCTAGGCCCCAAGCCAAATCTCCTTGGCCATTGACGAAAAGTCCACAATAACCTAAAGCCAAATTTCTTTTGTAAAGACATTAAGCCAAAACTCCCATGAGTGCCTTAAGCCATATGTGTTGTAAAAATGGTAGGTTAAAAGTCCCATGAGCACTGTAAACCAAAAATGTTATGAGCACCCTGAGCAAAGAACCTTAGGCCATAGGCCCAAAGTCCTATGCACATCTTAAGACAAACGTCTTGCAAACATGGTTAGCCCAATGTCCTTGGGACCAATATGAAATAACCTTATGCCAAATTTCAAAAATGGGTCGTATGAAATTTTGCACAGAACCATCTTCTTTGCAGATTGTCCAAGTTTTCTTGCACCGATTTGTCTGTCGCCTTTATCTCTGTCTCTGTCTCTCTCAGATGTGTGTATGTGTGTGTGTGTGTTTTACACCAAAATCTTTGTCCACCTGCCAGTATCCTAATTTCTCGGACTGTGGAAGCTTAAATTTCTGCTCTCTCTGGAATCTGTGCAGGCTTTCAATACGCTGCTTTCTCGGATTGCTTGAATGCGAAACTACATTTGTGCTTTGATTCTTCTCTCTCTCTCTTCTCTCAAACCCAATCTCTGTGCGGCTTTCAGTATCCTGCTTTGAAGCAAGCTTTGTTTCGATTGTTCTCTTTCTTACACCATTGAATCTCTCTGCTGTAGTCTCTCAGATTGTTCTCTCTCTCTCTTACAACATTGTATCTCTCTGTGTACCTTCTAGTGTTTCAGATCATTCTCTCTTTTACACCATTGAATCTCTGTGAAACGTGGTCTGTTCTCTCTCTCTCCCTCTCTCACCAAATCTCGGTGTTGAATTGTCTGCTTTGATTCAAACTCTCGCAACTGCAAATGGATCGAAATTTGAAATAATTTCTTCAACATTCTTCCATTCTCTGCAACACCCATTTCTTCTGCCCTCAAGTCTTTTGTGTGTAGGGTTTAGGTTCATGATCACAAATTGGGTATTACATTTTTCTTCATTTCTTTTTAAGAACCCCTAAGTTGGCACTTTCAAACTTTTCCTTTGTAATTATTCTGCAGAAATAGGTACCCAAAATTCAAATATTTTGTTCAAGTGGCTAGACTCGTTTTTATCAATACTAATGGTAATTGAGAATGTATTTATGGTACTGGACATGAGACGCATTTAACAATAAATCTATATGTTAAGTTATTATGTGTTTGTTTGTTGGCCTTGCCTACCAAGGCAAGGATATTGTGTTTAGATTCATTATAAAGTACTAGTGGTACCCGTGGTTACGCCACTCTAGTCACCCGAACGCACAGTGGTCCCAACCAACGTTGTGCGGGTATTAGAACCAACCGTGTGTACCCTCAGGTTATCAGTCCGAGTATTTACTCCCTTACCCAACGTGAGAAAACCCAAAACCCCAGTTCTGACATTTTGAACCTTGGTTTCCGAAAGTTTTGAAAATTTTCGAAAACACGCTCCTTTATATAATTGCCGGTTCTTTTGGTAATGGGGGGGGGGGAGGGGAAAGGGGAAGGTTTTTATATCCACCTCTGGTGCAGTGGGAGAGGGATGCGATCCGATTGTCATTCCTACCCTTTGGACGGCTGCAATGCTTTGTGGAGACGATTTGTACACAGAAACCGTGGTGATCCAACCCCCGTCACAAACTGACACCGGTCGCTCGCTACTTCACCGGCCTCTCCCTCCCTTACCCCCCAAAACCCCGTCACAAACAAACAAACGGACGGATTAAGTGAATTAATATATAAGATAGTAACTTAAGGGAATTTGGACCTAGGTCTATTTTTAAATGAGGCTTTTTGAAAGATGATATTTTGGCTTGAGTTGAAACTTGAGATTACTTATAGATTTATAATATCTTGAAGGATTTTGGTTTTTTTTAGAGGATTTTTTGAAGATTATATTTTTGCATGGTGAAATATTTGAGTTTTTATAATTCTTCTTTTGCCTTAAAATACCTTAAAATGTAAATGGCAAGGCCACATTGTGACACACCCCCTGTTTGGATGTGACCATGCCATACCCTTTGAAACCATGGGTTTTTGTATTGTCAAAATGCCTTCAACAAGTTGATATGGACATTTGTTGTTTTGCCATTTTTGAATCAATAGAGCAAAAGTTATTGAATTTAAAGTGTTTTCTTTTCTTTGAAGTTTCAATTAAAATTAATTCGCAATTTCATAAGAGCTCTCAAGTTAGCCCACTTCAAGTGACTAGTATGGGGATGAAGGACTGGACAAAAGGTTTAATATACTTGGGCCAACAGCGCACTGGCCCTTGAATCAATGTTAATCTTCAAAAGCCAAAAGAAGTTATGCAATCACTTTCCTTAACTCTTTTCTTTCAATAATATGCCCTAATATTTTACTCCCGTATTAATACACCATGTCAGTTGCAAGAGCTTTTCTTTTGTTGCAATTTTGTCGGAATAAAAGAGCATAAAAATCAAAATGGAATATTTTGTCTCAATATTCCTGATTTTTCTGAAAAAATCACCAAAGTTCGAAAAGAAAAATTGAAAAAATATTTCACCACATTGTGACTCTAATTTTAGTTTGGTACAATTTTCTTAAACTATTATTTTTACTATTTAGATAGGTTCTAAAAACATGTTGCCAATTTAATGCTAAATCCTTCTTGAATGCTAGTAAACAATGATGCAACATTAATAGATTGAAAAAAATACACTGGTTGATTGGTTAGTTTAACAACTATTTTATTTTTTTTAATTGTTGTTTCTATGATTTTTTTAATGATTTGCATATGGCAATTGGATTTTTATTTTTTGTCCAAAGTTGTGATTTCAATTTATGTACCATTTAAGTTATTTCTTGCTTGGTGTATCCCATTCTTTTCCACATAATAAATTTATGTATAAAGAGAATAAAACCCAAGAGAAGAAACAGAAGTTTTCATGTCTCCTAAAACTAAAGAGGTCAGTCATAATGCAAGAGGGGACTCTACTGAAAGAAAATACCAAAGGAAGAAACCCAAATTTCTTTCTCAACCAAGGATGGTTTGAGTTTTCTCAATTTCTTCTCAATTGAATGATTAGAGTTTTCTCTTGCATTTACATGTCTACCTAAGGGCCTAGGTTTGTTACGAAATGCCTAAACAAGACTTAAGGGATTACACAAAGCATATTTAAAAAGTTAGCTAAAGATTTTGTTACCTTAAAAGATATATAGGGATTATTTAGGTACTACATAATATCTATTTAAGGCTATTGAGAGAAACACCTAAGGATTTATTTAAGTTATGGGATATTTAAGGATTAAATAAACAATTATTTAAGACATATGCCAAAAAAATTCAAAGAAACAACTAAAGACATACTTAAACTATGAAATGCAGGGGCAACTTAAGAGGTTGCATAGACCTTACGAGAAGGTTATCTAAGGGTTATCAAAAGTTTATTGTCGCAACCCTAACCTTGGGTTCGCGACCAAGGCAAAGGCTTGCAAAGTTGCAAGCCAAAAATGAAACCAAGGAATCACATTTCATGCTCCCAAGAATGTGAGAATGTGTGAGGGAATGAACCTTCACACTCCCAAGTGAGCTCTCATTTTGGGAGTTGGAGTCTCGATGGATTCCTGAATTTTCAATGAGCAATTATAAGGGTCAAAACCCATTGAATTGAAAAAATATATATATCATTGGAAAGCTCTTGAAACGTAGATGTCTAAAATGAGCTCGCATGATCCATTCGGATACTTAAAACACAAGTTATGGCCAAAAGAAGGGCCAGGAGTCAAATTGCCAATTTGACTCTCAACCACTAAAAGTCGAAAATCGCCCCGATTTCCTTGCGTGTAGGTGGCATGCCACATACTGTTGAAAGCTCTCGACGAGGGTTACAACTTTTCTTTAGACCTCACCTTAATCAGAGGTTTGAACACAAAGTGATGAGCCTCCAAAGTCACGGGAATCCCAATTTTGGGAATTTTGGGACAAAATGACATTTGGGCATTGGCCCCGTGGCCAAGCATAGAGTATACTACAAGGGGGAAAGTGGTGACTTCCTTCAAGTCCGAATTGTGGTGAGTCTTGTGAGTTTGTGTTTCCCCACGGCTCGTCTGTGCACTAAAAATGCTCAAATTACACATTATCCAACTTGTTGTTTGGTTTATGTAGGTCCGTGTGAATAATTGATTACTTATCACTCTTCTTAGTCCCCATCCCGGAGCTTTAGCACGCCCCTCTACCCCCAAAATCGTGCGAGCCAAAGAACGTACCCCAATTCCTTACTCTTCTATTGTTTTCACCTTAGACTAACATTTGAGTCTATCAAGGAACTTGGGAATGCGTCATTTACATAGGAAATTACATAAGACTTGCTTAAATAATTAATTGAGGAAACATGTAAGAACATATTTAGGTTATGGGGCACCTAAAAACCACATAGGGGACTACATACAACCTATTTGTGTGATTAAAATTTTCCCTACGGTAAGGGATATCTAAAAGTTATTTAAAGAGTTACTTAAAGTTGATTCATAGTTCAAAAGGGGTTACATAGGTCAAAATCAAAAGATTTGTTGCACTTGCAAAAATCAAGGAAATCCTCCAAAAAAATTTAAGACATTCACAAATTAGTGAAAATTTGTCACCAAATCACAAGATAAGAGATAAAAGATAAAAGGGAAATAAGGGAAATACAAGAGAGGGGGAAAAGGAAAAAGATGAGAAAAAAGGAAAGGTGTGAAAATTAAAGAATAGTTTTCAAACAAGTGAAATTTGACAACATGGATAAAACAAAACTTCAAATAAATATTAACAATGAATATTGAATAAATGAAAATTTTGTTTGTGGATGATAGTGATTTTTAAAAATGCAATTTTGTATGCATAGATGAATGTGATCACATCAATGAATTTAAAGATTTGGGTGAAATTTTCAATACAAATGAATTTTGTGTTGCATGAATGGAATTTATCACATGTGTAATTTGTTGTATCGATAGAACTTGATGATGCATAGGACTATATTCATGAATGAAATTGACCACATGAAATTAACTAGCCATACCTAACTAGATTTATATATAAACAAGCTTTGACAACTTGGAGGAAATTGAATTTGGTAATAAAACTAATACATATGGATGAAAATGAATGAAAAGACAATATAGATGAAACTGACATCAATTTCTTGAAAGGTATAGTGTCACATGGATGAAAGTGATCATGAAAGTGATCAATTTTAATGAAATTTCACAATATGGATGAAATATTTTCCACATAGCCAATATCCTTTACATGGTTAATTTCATATACGAACCTAATTTTATTTCAATGTCATCAAATTTTTATCAACATATATATTGATTATTTTATCTTTGTGGTCAATTTAAACCATGTGCACATCATGCATATATAATGTTGTCAATTTTGGTCATGTGCTCAATATCATCCATCTTGTCAACTTCATCCATATTTTCATGTAAAATCATGACAAGGGTTGAATGTTTTAAAATGTAATGTGTGTAATCACACAATGGAAGGAACATATCAACAAAATATTGCATATATAGAAGGCCTCCAATTGTATATTTAAAATTGTTATAATTTTTCATAGGTGGCTAAATGTGGGTTGTTGATAGGCACTTGTGGCACCTAGAATGTATAAAAAAACCATTAATGGTAGAATATAACACATATTTAATTAATTTTGGACTTAAATGTTATTTTTGGACTTAACTCACCTTGTTTAGAGGCCCAAAACCATAGAATTTTCATACGATGGACAGAAATTTGCTTTTTATTTCCATTCTTTCTAAATTTAATATTCTCAAATTTGATGTTAATGAACAAAATTTGACCACAATAGACATCTTATAATAAATTTCCATCAAAACACCTAGAATTTAATTTTTAAGAAAAATGGTACACCTAAATCATCAAATTATAAAACTTGTAGCATATAATGGCCATTAGATGTTAAATTTATAATATATATAATATTATTATTTTTTCAAACTTATTGAAATGTTTAATAATTTATTTTTAAATAAAAAGAAAATGGTACTACATCATCAAATTATAAAACTTGGAGCATTTAGTGGCCACCAAATGCTAAATTTAGCATATATAATATTATTTTCTCAAACATATTGAAATGTTTAATTTAGTTTTAAATAAAAAGGAAAATTATGGTACCTAATTCATCAAATTATGACACTTGAAGTATCTATTGGCCACCAGATGCTAATATTATAATAATATTTCTACAAAGAGATTGAAACATTAAACTACATTAGTATTATTATTATTAAAATTTCATTTTTTATAATATTGTAACTTAATATGTAATCATTACTAATTAAATTAAAATTGTGTGGCCATTAAATGTTACTATTACATAAATGTATTCAAAATTATTAAAAATCATTTATTAACTTAATAGTAACATATTGATTTCAACAATATATTCCACAATGAATTCACATAATAAATTTTTTGAGAAATCAATAATTATTTTAATCATCATGATGATAGAAACTATTACATTTCATTTGGTTACATATAATTCACTTCATTCACCACATCAGTGTTTGCTTTAGCTCGACTAACATGCACATCATCTTTGGGTCCTTGGATGGATGAAAAGAACATGGATGAAACGTAAAACCCACCACTTAGATGGATGAAAAACACTTGGATGAAACATAAAACCCACCACCTATATGGATGAAAAGCACCTGGATGCAATGCAAAGAGAAGCGCAATTGAACCACTTGGATGGATGAAAAGCACTTGGATGTAACGCAAAGAGAAGCGCAACTGAACCACTTGGATGTAACGCAAAACCCACCACCTAGATGTAACATAAAAAGATGTGCAACTAAACCATCTAGATGGATGAAAAGAAAATGGATGGAACATAAAACCCACCACTTGGATGGGTGAAAGGCACCTAGATGAAATGCAAAAAGAGGCACAACTAAACCACATGGATAGATGAAAAGAAGATGGATGAAATGTAGAACCAACTACTTAGGTGGATGAACAGCACTTGGATGAAACATAGAACCCACCACCTGGGTGGATGAATAACACCTGGATCACACATAAAACCCACCACTTGGATGGATGAAAAGCACCTGGATGTAACACAAAACCCACCACCTAAATGGATGCAATGCAAAACCCACCACTTGGATGGATGAAAAGCACATGGATGTAACACAAAAAAAACACAACTAAACCACTTGGATGGATGAAAAGCACCTAGATGTAACATAAACCCCACCACCTAGATGGATGAAAAAAAATGGATGTAACGTAAAACCCACCACCTTGGTGGATGAAAAACACTTGGATGTAACGCAAAAAAGGCACAACTAAACCACCAGGATGGATGAAAAGACGATGGATGAAACGCAAAACCCACCACCTAGATGGATGAAAAGAAGGTGGATGAAATGCAGAACCCACCATCTAGATGGATGAAAAGAAGATGGATGAAAAGTTGAACCCACCATCTAGATGGATGAAATGTAAAACCCACCACCTAGATAGATGAAAAGAAGATGGATGAAATGTTAAACCCACCACTTGGATGGAATAAACGTTAAACCCACCACTTGGATAGATGAAAAGCACCAAGATGAAATGTTAAACCCACCACTTGGATGGATGAAACGTAGAACCTACCACCTGGATGGATGAAAAACATCGAAATGAAACGTAAAACACACCACTAGGATGGCTAAAAAGCACTTGGATGCAACATAAAGAGAGGCGGAACAACAAAACCACCTAGATGGATGAAAAACACCTAGATGCAATGTAGAGAAAGGCGAAGCAACAAAACCATGTCCATGACAACTAGATTGTTTTACAATTAGAGCTTTGAAATAACTAATATACAACTATTTTACAATTGTTTCATGGAAATATAGGAAATTAATTTAAAAATGCCACGTCAAAAAAATTAAAATTAGGGATAATTATATTGTAGTTGCGTTGCAAAATAAACATCTATATAGTATAATGAACACACCCTAGATATGGTTGTAGTTAACTATGTTTGATTTTGTTGACAAGTTCCAATTTAGTAACATGTGACAATTTTATTACAATTAAAGTAAATGTAGCACTTAATCAATCACTATTTTGCAACTAATGTATGACCTTGACAAATATAATCATACCACATGTATGCATTTTCATCACCCATTACATATGGTACTTTCAACTTGTTTGCAACTAGTTGTCAACTATGATTTTCCTTAGTACAATTAATTATGTCACTAAGTTGTGATTATATGAGTATTAATTTTTCAGTATTTTGCAACTATTAAGTTCAATTTTTTTATTACTAGTTTTGTATTACATTATAACTCACAACATCATGTCACCCCATAAACCTATTAGACCATAGAATTAATTGAAGGAGAAAACCTGTGTACTTTTCAAGTAAATTAAAAGTAGTCAATTTACCTTTATATACGTTGATATTTTGTACCCTAAACTTTTAGTTGTTTCATTACACTCTAGGGAATCTTATCCATTCCAACCCATGTGTTTATGACTTTTGTCGAAATCAACCATTTTTGCAACTTTAGATATAACAATCCTTTATGACACTGAGGTAAAAATTAATTATAGTCACATAAATGACTACAAAGTGGTTTGTAGTTGCATATGCAATTTATATTTGCAACTCATGTTGATTTGGATGCAAAAGAAAATGAAAAATACATTTATGTCATCCATTTTTAATGGCATTTCAAAATAGATGAAAATATAATTGTTTTTGTGACTTGGAAAATAGTTCATAGGCCATTGGACACCACGTGGCATCTTTTCAACATGATTTGTGACTATAAATCCTAGTTGCAAATGCACATGTAATTAAATGTGAAAAAAAATGAATTGACCAATCAAATTATTGGATTTAGTGGTCTAATTGGTTTTCCCTTTATTTTTTCAATGAACTAACCATTTAAAAATGTGTAATACAGTTTGGTGGGTTTATGAAGATTTCAGAAAAACCATGGCAATTATTAGTAAAAATAGGGCTACATAATAGGTAATATGTCTGTGGTTTATAAAAAATAATTATTTTATCATGTTGATATGTCATAATGTTTTCTAATATCTTGGTTAGATAATAAGTTAATAGATATTTCATGTGTTGAATGAAATAATGTTATGCTTAATTAATTAATTAAGTTAGGTAATTAATCAGTTACTAAGTTGTAAATAGTAAACAATATGTATGTGGGCTAAGTAGGAGGTATTTTATAATGGAAATATGTGATTATATTTTTGTATTAACTATTTAATTAATTAGCCTATGTAATTTATTTATTGAACACAGTAGGTAGAAGGAATAATTTATGATCCATTTATAAACATTATATAGCAAATAAGTTATATATCATACATTTAAACTACATTTTGTTGATACAATTATGATTTATTACAAGCAAAATTATAGAATACAATTTCATAAATCAAATAGAGGTTTGAAATGTGAAAAGAATAATTTATCATAATTTTAAGTAAAACTTAAAATGTTATATGTGTAGATGTAATAAAATTTATAGTTCCATAAAATCAATTAATAACATGGCATTAATTAATATTTTGAAATTAAATTTTATTATCCAGAATAATCTTTTATATAAAAATATATATATTTAATAAAAAATTATTATATTTATATTATAATTTATTTATGGTCCATTCAAAATATTATATGTGAATAAATTACATATCACAGATTTGAATTAAATTTTATTAATAAAGTTATGATATATCAAATGAAAGTTTAAGATTTATATTTTTATATATGAAATTTATTTATTTATTTTTTATTATATTATCCATTTATAAATCATGTGATTGAATTTTTTTTTCCCAAGAAATGGTCATTGAAATTGTGTTGAATAATGAAACAATTTTTTTTCAAGTATTCAATTTATATTTAATTATTTTTTGGGTACATTACTATAAAAAAAAAAAAAAACATTATTCTTGTCTTTTGGACAAAATTACAAGTAATAAGATATCAAAGAATAAAAATAATGTTTTGTGTAATGTTTTAAATGAAATAGGTTAATTAAAATGCACATTACTTATTTCCTTCAACAAGTGGGGTGACTTGGTGGTAAAGGAGTTGATCTTGATCCTTGAGATTCAAGGATCAATCGCCACAAATGACATAGGTTGTGTTCAACATTGGAATGTTGATGAAATATTCATTACCTATGTAGCCAACTTAGGTTAGGTGTTTAGTAAGTGGACTTAAGTAGACACCATAGGTGGCCTACCTAGCAACCTAAACAGATTTTTTGAGCCTACCCTATGTAATGACACTTGTCAACATGGTACATGTTGAATTTAATGAAATTAACAGTAACATAATCATTTAAAAAATAAAATGTTATTATGTTGTTGAGTAGTAAAATCAATGGCAAAATGATCATGTCATGTAAGGTGGTTTGGATGGATGAAAAATTCATGTAAATCACATCTTTATGCGACTACCATTGCCACTCGGTGCCACATATTGTCTTTTGAAATTAAAATTTTATGCAACTTGTCCGAGGTGACTAGGCTTTGTAGGCAAGTTGCATGTGGTAATTACGACTAAAATTGAGTCATTAATTCAATCATTTATTTGTAAATTCCTTGTAGTGATTGACTAGGGTTGATTCCTTCAAGTTGATCATGGGTTTATGTTTATTAAAAAGAAATTCAAGATGAAATCAAAAAGTAAAATAAAATCTTTCTAACAAGTAATATTTCGCAAACATGTAAACCAGAGTAACAAAATTAACCGAGCCAACATGTGGACAAGTAGTATGTAAGCAAATTTCAACTTCGAATTTGAAATTTAAAAATATGAAATTTGGGTGGAAACCTATTAAAAGTGACATATGGTAGTAAATTAGTAGATCTCCCCCTTTGTATCAACAACCCTCAATGTGTAGTCGTATGACCATTGTTAAGAAACTCAAAATGAATTAGAAAGGAATTTAAGTCTTTTTCTCTAAACATTTTTGTGCGTTTCTTAGTCTTTTGGTGATGCAATTATCATATTATGTGTTAGATAATTAAAACTATTACTTTTTTCTAGTTTAAAAGTAGAGCTAAAAGGTTGTCACAAGTTTGTTTGTTTATTTAAAAAACTTGGGGGTTGAAGGTTTTTTCAAGAATAAAATGGTGGTTCTATTTGAAAAATATAGTCTTGAATAGAAGAACATGACCATGTGATGTTGTATAATTTGGTTAGGTTGCTAATAACTATGTCATTGAATGTGTTGTTATTTGTTGTGTACTAATCCAAACCAATACATGCAAATTTAAGACAAATTCCAAAGTATGGTGATTTTTAACATCAATACTCCAAGTATGTGATGTATTTTATTTTGAAAAGCCATCATTATATGTAAGTGTAGTTAATTGTAATTTAGTTTGTATCAATGTTATATTTGTTGTATTTCAATTATAAACAAATTCTATTAATGGCATTACAATTGTAAGTTAATTTTATTTAAATTGAAAGGATGGATATCTAAATATTTTTTCCATTACAATGTTATATATATGTTATTGATTTCATTTCACATGTGACATTGAATATCATAATATGATAGATTTCAAGTAGACAAGGTGGAATGAAACAATTATGGCTCAAAATCCATTTCAACAATTCTCTTTAGAAACATTGATTTAGAGAAACATAATGTTTTAAACAATAATGTTTGATTGTTGTGATTCATCATTTTTATGATGACCTTTTTTTAGGTAGAGGAATTCTTTTGTTATAAATAGTTTGGGCAAAATATTTTGATTTATAATCAAATTGTATTTTAATTTTAAAAATATTAAAAAAATACTCTTGTAATGCATTTTCCAACCTTGAATGTTAATGCATATAATTTTAGATCCATTTATTTCATGTTTATAAATAATGATGGAATGCAATCACTATGTCGAAATGTGATTTCTATGATTAGGACATGTTATGATTACTACCCAAAATAATCATGTAGTTGTAAGTGGACTTAAGTTGAAGTCATTTTGATGACCATAGTCATAATTGTGAGTCTATTACTACAATATGACCATGATTACAACTAAAGGTAATTATGACTACATTTCTGATTATACAACTAATGTAACCACATTCAAGTAATTACTTGACCTTGTTTGAACAAATTAAAAAAAAACTAAAATATATATTGACATGGTGAAATTTTTATTGAAGGCCTAATTTAGCTTAATTTAAACAATTCCTAGTTCAGTTTATTTTAAATTAGTTAGATATGAATTAATTTAAACCTAGTTTAATTTAGTTTAATTTAATCTAATCCTAATTTAACTTACTTAAGGCTAGTTCATCTTAAGTAGCCTAATTTATCTTAAATAACCTCATTTATTTTAATTGATTCTATATTTTAGCGTAATGTAACATATTTTAACATATGTAAAATAATTTAATTTAATTTAGACAAATCTAATTAACTTTATCAACATTTAGATTTTATTAAGTTTAGCCAAACTTAAATTAGTTAACTCAATTTAACTTAATTGGCTTTAGTTTTAGCAAAATTTATTTAAAAACCTTATTTTTTAAAAAATTTCAAATTTAGCCAAGTTTAATTTACCATGTTTAGCCTAAGTGCATTTGTCTAACTTGATTTTGTCAATTTTAGCCAAATTTTTTAGTTTATCCAAGTTTATCTTAATTTATTAAAATTTAACCAAATACATAATCAAATTTAACTTAGTTTTTTCTAGGTTTACCCAAATTTATTCAATTTCAGCAATGATCACTTGAATTAATTTCGCAAAATTTAATCAAAATCATTTAGTTTAAACAAGTTTATCTTCATTTAATCAAGCTTAACCTTGTTTTAGCCAGATTTATCAAAATAAGACAGTGTTATGCAACAACAACAAATACCATAACTTCAAAACCCTGATCAAGTGAGCCCAACAGTTTTTAGTTGTTACTGACCCAACGATCAAAGACTGCAACCAATATTTTTGCAGCTCTTATCTTGATGCATTTGACATTCAATTTAAGCTTAAAAAAACATTGTATATTGAATAGCCACACTTTAGTTTCTGTAGCTGGAAAGCTAGGATCAATCCCAATCTAGAGCAATCACAAATCCATTGGATTCATGACCCACAACCTTCAATGGCCTGATAAGGCAACATATGCAAGTGACTGATTCCAATGTAACCAATTTGGCAAGCCAAAATTAACTACTGACCATTGTAAAAACTAAAATCAATAGATGCATGGATGGTCTCTTTTTTGATTAAATAGTTGATTTGGATCACAGTAAGAAATTTCCCAAAATTTTCCCTCAGGTCACAAGGAGATCTCAACACTACATCTTCGGTTGTATGCTTGAGCATAAAATAGAGAATTTAGGGTGTCCAAATACTTCTGGAACAAAATGTGGTACATAAGATGGGGAGGGGGAAGAGCTCATTGCATGTGTACTAAGGCCAGGTCAACATTGAATTAGACTTAATGCTCATGGTGCTTTACCTCACAACTGCAACAAGAATGACAAATGCATGAAATCCAATTTAATAAGGAAATAATAGATTGTAAGTGGTTTGCAAGTTTTGCAATAAACATTACATTCACCATTTCAAGGCCAAAAGAAAGAAAAAACAAAAACTGCAACTCATTAAGATAACTATAATCCGAAAACAAACCAATACAATTTCTGAGTTTCATAAAATGAAACTCCAATTTGATAAGGAACGAATAGGTTGTAAGTGGTTTGCAGGTCTTACAACATTACATTGAAAATGTTAGGGGGTGAAAAAAGCCCAAAACCAACTCACTGAAAAATCTACAATCTCACAACAAAAACACCAAAATTTCTGAGTTTCACAAAGTAAAATTTGAATTTAATAAGCAAACAATAGATTGTAAGTAGCTTCTAGGTCTTACAACAGTATATTGATGATTTCAGGACAAACTAGTTGGTCCCTTTTGGGACTTGGAGTGGAAGTAGGCCTAGCACCCAATATTATGAATGGCATTAGTATTTTTCCCTTTTCAATTGTTCTGTTCAGTTTTTTTCTTTTTCCTGACAAGTAAATTGGATGTACAATGCATGGTCAAAGCTAAGAAGGAACAAACACAATTTTGTTTCAAAACCCTCGTAAATTGATGTTCAATAAATATATTAAATAATGCTTTGCATTTAGTGGGTGAACAACATTTCAATTCATATTTTTATAAAAAACCAAAATCCTATAAAGTGTGTAATGGGTCTAAAAGTAGGGTGTGTTTTAATATTGTGGTTGGGTTTGGAAATTAAAACACCAAAATCCAACTAACACTCATTGGAATTTGGAACCACACTTGTGCAATGCCTATTATTATTATTATTAATTAGATGTGGGTATATCTCATATTATTTTTAAAAAAATCAAAACTTTGAAACAATCATTCAAATAAAAGTTCAAATGAACTACAAAAATATCTATATATGAGGGAAGGTTGTTTGTTTGTTTTGTTCCAATGATTCATGAAATTAAGGTGATAATGACACAAGGAAAGCTATTAAATTTGAAATTCATATTTTTAGAAAAATAAAATCAACAAATAGTTGTAGAAGGCAGCAAGTTGTCAACATGAAAGGCATGTAGTTATAATACATGATAAAATTATCTAACTTGGATGCCAATTTTGTAAGAACATTTCATATTAATGTAGTGTTCTGGTTGATATGCTTGCATTTTGATGTTTCATAACATACAAATGCAGAGGACTTTGAATTGGATAACTATTTATATAGAGATAAGTGTCAAGATGCACACATTTGTACCCAATTATAGATTGTAATTGATACTTATACTTTAATGTAATTTATTACAATTTTCAAATATTGAAGTCATAGATTTAACCTTAAAAAATGACTTACAATATTTGTGCACATTTATATTAAAATATATATATGGTACATGTATTTGGTATATTTGCAAGAAAATGTATTTCTAAATTGCTAAAAGAATAAAACTCAACTTGGGATTTGAACCCATAAAAAATGCACCCAATTTGCACATTGAGTGGAAAGGATATTGGTGATACCAATCATATGAATTGCACATAGTGCATATGAATTTCAATGTTACATTCTAGTATTTTCAAACTTGCAAATTTAATTTGAAAGGATATATATATTAAACCTTATGATGTTTTATTAACTGATTTTGTCATTTTCTATTTTGATGCTTATATTTTTATTTCTATTGATTTTATGTTTGAAGTTCAAATACATGTGCAACAATTTAAGAATATATATAAACCCTAAATAATAACTTATGTTATATTGAAAATGATGACACCATAAATTGTATAATGCAAATTCCAAATACATATGTGAAGTTTGTGTTCACGCAATTCAATAAAGAACGTTATAAAATAATTATTCTTCCAACAAATTATTGATAATGCTTTAATATATTTGAAACAAATTATTGATAATATTGTAATATATTTGAAGGCGTATAATGATGATGCATATTAGGTTTCATACATGTAAATGTTTTTTTGTCTATCAATTTGAATTCTCTATTATATGTATTTTGAAATTATAATTATTTAATTATTAAAAATTGTGATCTATTTACAATTTAATTCTACAAATTTCTGGATTTGATATGTAAAATAATTTTTAAATGATTTTTTATTTATTGTTGTTATCAATTTCACATCTTACTATACATGTTTAAAATAATCAAAATTCGTCCCAAAAATATACATATAATATACATCAATTTTTAAATTTATTACATTAAGGTATATAGTGTCTATTTCTTGCATTCATTCCTTGTCATTCAATATTCTGGTACATATTTTTTGACTTACGAAACTTTGAAATTTAATTATTTAATTATTTACAATTGTGATATATTTTCATTTTAATTCTAGAAATTATTGGATTTAATAGGTAGAACCCTTTTAAAATGACAAATATTTTCTTATCATTATCAATTTCACATCTTTATTATACATGTCTAAAATATTTAAAATTCATCCCAAAAGTATACATATAATTTACATCAATTTTAATTTATTATGTTAAAGTATATAATGTCTATTTCTTGCATTTATTCCTTGTCATTCAATGTTGTAGTATATATTTTTTTGATTTATGAATTTATCTCCAAAGGCTAAATTTGTAATTAAAATTCAAACTATAAATACACTAAAAATATAAATGTTCAATTTAATGACTATATTTTGGTATAATTATTCGATTTTTTTTCAAACCTTTTTAAAGCCAACCCTAAATTGAATTGTATTATGGGTTGGTGTGATCCAAGTGAATAAAAATATTCAATTTTGACATGTGACAATAGAAAGGTGATGATATGAAAAAGAAAATATGAAAAAGTTTTGTAGTGAAATTGTCTTTTGAAATTATCATTCAAAAGGATGACCATTAATGGAACTGAAAGTTGCTCTCCATAAAAAAGCTCTGATATATCATCATCACTACAACTAACGATAATGAAATGATAATTGATAATTATTTAAAATAAATATTTGGGGGGAATTGCCGATTGCTATCTTATGTTATGTAAGAAATTAGTAATTAGTGGTTACTTTGCATTGAGCAAGGGAGAAGACGGAAAAAATCACAAATGGGTAAATGGGTAAAAGCTAACAAAAAGGGGAAGAGAGTTCAAAATATCGACTTTTAATTATATAGACAAGTCATTGAATATGTAATACTTTGTAGAGAAGAAAAGAACACAAAATAATGGGTACTGAATGACAATAAATTGTGGATACTTTATTAGAAAGATAGCACTAGAGAATAATAATAAAATCTAAATTTCAACCTTTTCCGGTATACTACAAGGAAGGAAGAAGTGCAAATGACCAAGAAAGCCTACAAGTTTTATTTTAGTTCCTAATGCCAAATCTCAAATACCAAACAAAGCACCATAATAAAAGAGATCATTATAAGGGGTTTTTTCCCCCCAAATTCCTCAAGCAGGTGATGAGGATCACATGTCTAATTAGCAATAAATGGCAACTGTCCTAAGAAGGCTGTAGCATTTTTATAAAAGTGCTGCTACAAGCGGTGATCTAAGAAGTGCTTACCACAAGCTGTGGCTAATTTAATTATTTTAAATTCAAACATGGTGGAAACGTTCATTAAAATCACAAATTCTTCATGATTTTTTCATTTAAATTTTTTTTGTCCTCAAAGTTATGAAAATTCACCCAAAAAAAAACAACTGATTATGATTCAACTTCTAAGACCCAAGTAAAATATTAGAAATGGGAACTAGAGCCTATAGGCAAGGCCTTGGGTGAACCAGCACCCAAGTTGGTACCCTGGTAAAATCTCAAGTTTCTTTTAAATTGTTTCCAAATATCATAAACATTCGCTGTGTAGACTAAATCAGGCTCTCTGAGTTCAAATCTAACATTTATTTGGGCTTTAATGAGGCCACTAAGAGGCCTCACTCAACAAGGTCAAGGTACCAATGTAAGTGCTGGTTCACCCTGGCCCCAGGCAAGTACTAATTTCTTAGTAGGAAGAGGGTGTGTTTCTTAAGGAGAATAAGAAAATTTCTTTGGATTTGTCAAAGGTAGTTGAAAGCAATAATGAAAAGTATTAGTTAAAAGCCTTTTGGAAAAGTGCTAGTTACAAGCCTTTTGGATGTAGTATAGAGTGTGTAATAAGGATCTGGACGAGGTCCAAAGATATAGAAAGGTGGAGGGACCCAAAAAGGGCTCTTCTTTTAGAAGGGTTTAGTTAGCTCATTTTTGTTGTTGTTGTTGTTGTTGGGAGAAGAAGAAAGGCATAATAATAATATATCATGTGTGTTGTTGGAGGTTAGGCTTTGAAGGAAACTCAGCTTGAGGAGGATGAGGAGGATGATGGCATGTCGATGGGAAGTCTAGGGTGGTGGAGTTCTAGTGAAATTTGGGAGTTAAAGTGATGATGTTCCTTGTTTTCGTGAAATTGTTGGTGTGGTTTCTTGCCATCTGAATTGGTCTCAGATTTGATTCTCACTCACTTCTGAATGGGGATTCTGGTTTTTCTGTCTACAAACCTGAATGAAGAAGGTATGGATCCCAAGCTTCAAATTTGGTGAGTCTGTATAATATATATTATGGGCATCATGTGTCTTAGAATGGAGTTTGCATGGAGGGAACCTCTTGAGAAACTAATTGGGTCTTTGTGGAGTGTGCATGACTCTTTGGATCTACATGATCCTTTGAGTGTTCTGCAATTCAGAAGTGTGTGGCAGCTTTTTCAGTTTTTGGTGATGGTCAAAATCATGACTATGTTGTGGCTTTGGAGAGAGAATGGTTTGATGGATGAGGAGCTTTGATGAGATGTTTGTTTGCCTCCTGCAAACCAAACCTATTTGAAATCTTTTCATAGGCTAAGTCAAAGATCAATGATTTCTACCTGCCTCATGTTGATGGTGCTGGGTATGCTAAATAGTTGAGAGGATTTTGCTTTGTATCCTGGAGTTTTTTCTGCCAGAGAAGTCAAGAAGATTTGACACTATTTTCCAGACTGAAGTCACTCGGCAGACATCTGAGGACTCCCCTCCTCATGGGGAAATTTTACACTCATTCATCATACAGTGTTATTGTATGCCTGAATTTGACCCCCATGAGCTTCAATTGCAAGTGAAAAAAACCATAGATTCAAGGGAGAAACTTTTTAGGGTTTTCTTTAGGTGTTAGACAAAATTGCTTGCTTTTCTTTTACCCTTTGGCCATGCAAATTCACACTTGAATTTAGTGTGAATTTGCAAGACACATGCTGACAGTATGATTTATCTCCGGATTTTTCATGGCAATATAAGTTCCTGTCTCAAGCTTCCACAGCAATTACAATTTTTCAGATAGGCTTTTCTCTTAGGTGTGCAGGGTTCAGTAAAATTCTCTCCTTTAGGCTTCCTCTTTGCAACCCACAACCAAAAACTGTTGTTGTCCTCTTGCACTCGAAGTTTTTTTTGTGCTTACAACCAGACACAGTGCTTTGAAATAGTGCAGAGGAGGAGCAACAGGAGCAGCTGTTGAGTTTCAGGTGCAGACAGCAGGCGGCAGGCAGGTACAAGAGAGATCATGGGATCAGAAGCAGCACCAGCAACTTTCATCGAGTTCCACATCACAGGCTTCAAGAAGTTTCATGGTGTAGCAGAAAATCCAACTGAGGTTTTAGTGGGGACGATTGAAGAGTATCTGAGAAAGCATCATGGGATGCCCACAGGAACTCTGCTGGGAAGCTGCACTGTGTTGGAGACAGCAGGAGAGGGGGCACTTGGGCCTCTCATGGAGCTCTTGGACTCATCTCTTGTAGGGATTGAACATCCTTCAATTGAGAGAAGTGGAAATTCGCAAGAATTGAAGCTGGATGTGAATTCTTTGCCAACCATCCAAAAGAAAATTGTGTGGGTAAGAGTTCAAATTCTTTTGAGATCTCTGCACTAGACTTGTCATTTTTAGCAGAGTGTCAATCTATGTACTATGTCAAGTAACCAGTTCTGATCCAGATGAGTTTGGACCTGACTAGTCCTGTCCTGTTCTTGGTTCTTGTTGTGGTACCCTGATTGTAGATTTATCCTAATGTTGGCTTCAGAGTAGTCCTGGTTCCTGTACTGACCCCAGCATAAAATCATTTTATGCTTGGGTCTGTTGTGGTACCTTGATTGTAAAGGTACTCTAATGTTGGGTTCGGATTACATGCTTATGACTGGGTTTGATTTCTTTTTGCCCAACACCCATTATAGGCAGTTAAGTTGGAATTGTGCACCTTCTTCTGCCTTAAACCTGATCCATTTGCTTGAAAGAGCTGTTTGACAGATAAATTTTCTCAAAGTTCAGGTATCAGATATTCACTTTATGTGAGAAGAGAAATGAGTTACTACCCATGTTGAAAGAATTGTTGTGTGCCATATGTTTTCCTACCATTTGTTGCTGAGTAATTTTCTAGGGTTCTCCATTAACTGTATGATTAGTGACCCCTCCCCCCCCCCCTCCCTCCCCATCTCTCTTTTATGTCCTCTTTATTCAGCCTCATTGAAATTAGAGATAAAGACTTGTTCAAATCTGATCTTTTGAGAAGAAAAATACTGGGTGTTCAGTGTGCTTAGTGCAAGTAATCACATGGGTTAATCTGTGGGAGTTTGTGAAATGCCACCCAGGTTCATTTTGGTGTGAACAGTGGTGCAACTAACTTTGCTGTCGAGTGGCGTGCGGTAAATGAAGCAACATTTCGGTGTGCTGATGAACTAGGTTGGCAGCCACAGGTCTGGAATTCAAACTTTACCATTGCAACCATCGTTATTCAAGTTGTGTTCTTCAAAATGTTCTGTATCTTGGTACTGAGTTTTTTCACGTCTGTAAAACCTTGTGTGTTCTGTGCGCAGCATGCACCCATCATTACTGAGGATGGTCCTATATCCCACATACGTGAGGTACCCTGTCTCCATTCTCTAAATGGTATTGAAACCAGTGTTGGGCATTTCTTTGATTTTGTTAAGAACCTCCAGTTCTGGTTTTTTGAAACTTTTCAGAATCTCAGAACCTCTGTTTCTGGAACACTTTCAGAATCAAAAGAACCTCCGGTTACATATCAGATGAGTCACAGCAGACAGGCTTGAGTTCAGGGAGCTGACATTTGGAAAGGTTATCAAATTGGGTCAAATCAGATGGGTCTCAAATTGTTCTTAACTGGACCTTGTTGTGGTCATGTCTCAGACAACTCTCCCAGTGAAAGAGATTGTAACAGCATTGCGAAAGGAGGATTTTAATGTGATAGAGTCATACGATGCAGGACGTTTCGTATGCAACTATGTGTATTACCACTCTTTATGCCATGCTGCAGCTCATGGGACAAGAAGCCTTTTCGTGCATGTGCCTTTGTTTAAGATGATTGACAAGGAGCAGCAAATGCAATTCGCAGAAGCTTTGCTACATGTCCTTGCTGCGTTTTGTTGAAAGCGTATGTACTTAACTAAATGGAAGGGCAGGTAAAATTCTTCTCTTCCAACCAACCTGATTTACCAGCTTATTGTGAAAGCCAGGCCAGGATTGCAAGTGACTGCAACAACATATTCAATTGTCAAAACCCAGGATTTGCAAGCGAT
>Ga0116227_10001741_pt1 | contig 49193 bp, 50 predicted proteins | sample S1TSphgellanicum_FD_89693 | JGI IMG/M metagenome (GOLD analysis project Ga0116227, IMG submission 89693) | Host-associated microbial communities from peat moss isolated from Minnesota, USA - S1T2_Fb - Sphagnum magellanicum MG | ecosystem: Host-associated > Plants > Peat moss > Unclassified... | reverse complement strand
TTGTAGTGTGTAAGTAGTAAGTGCCTTCATTAACATAAATTTCAATGAGTTGTTAGTTTCATTGAAATTTGAAACATGGCTTTCTATGTAAGTTGGAAAGGCTTTCATTGTAAGTTCATTTTAAATGGTTTTGTACTACATTCATTGAAAGAAAGCTCAAATACTTGTTTCTTGTCTCTCTTGTCAACTTAAATAAGTGACCTTGATTAAGTTTATAATTGGAAAAAGTTCGCCAATTCAAGGCTTTTGCTTTTAAACCAATTCTTAAGTTCATGTAAATGATCGATTCTATTTAAAACCCAAACTAAAGAATCACACTTTGAAACTTAACAACTAGTGGAATATAGCTAGATCATAGGCTTTTATTGAAAATTGGGTCAAATACCTAACTAAGTTTCTCTTAAAAAATCGACTCTTAAACACTTTGAAACTTGCTTGTTGAATATTCCAAACCCCTAAATGGTTTTTTTAAAAACAAAAAAAATTTGAAGACCCAAAACCAACCAACTCTTAAGGTATGTTCACACTTGGTGTTAAGGATTTCTAGTGTTGAGTCCCTTAACATCATGTTAGTTATTTAGGACTTAAACCTACTTACCATGAAGATTTTATGTTAAGCTAACATTCACTTAACATTAAGCTACCACCTATTTAACATTGCCTACCAACTAGGATGCTAGTTGATTTTCATTTAACACTAAGTTAACATCAAGTGTAAATGCACCATAAGAAAATTTTAAATGTTAAGGAGGTAGAATTGAGTTGGGTATGAAAACTTGGAAAGGTTAACTAACCAGAACCGCCGGTTACATAAAAACTCAAAGAACTGCCCGACACTTGGGCCTCCTTACAGGATCAAAGTGCTTTTGTGTGTTATGAGAAAGGTGTGAAACAAGATGCAACTACAAGTTTAATAGTTCGTTTTTTGGTGTGCGGTGTGGATTGAGTATGAACATCATTCAACACACTAACACCCCAGCTACAACCCTTACCAATTATGGGGCTAGGTTATTGATGGAGCTTGGATTTTGTTGGCCCATTGAGTTTAACACCTCAACATAATCAATATTTTCTGGTTATGATCGATCACTTCTCCAAGTGGTTGGAGTTGGTGCCATTGTTTGATTATAGCAATGATGGAGTTGCATATGCATTTTTAGATAAAATGTTCAACAAGTTTGGTGCTCCAACTAAGGTTCTCATCGACTAAAGTGTGAAATTTCAAAAAGATTTCCAGGATTTGTGTGAGAAGGCATTGATAGATCATTGAATTACTTCACAAGATCATCTTGAGGCAAATGGGTTAGCCGAACAAATGATGTAGACGATGAAGCAAGGATTGCAGAAGTATGGCCTTCAGAGAGGTCACATTTAAGATTGGGACCTATAGTTACCATGATTGGCCATGGGATATAGGTTTAGTTGGCATGTTTGTTTTTTTTGTTGCACACATGGTGTGTAAAAAGATGACTTTGCATGATGTTGTGCAAGATGTTTTTGCGACCATTGTAAGAGATGCGGGATTTCATGTTCTACAAGAGTAGATCCATGTCCTTCCCCCCTTGCCTTACAATTTTTATGTCGTCAAATTAACATTTTGTTATTAGTTAATGGTGTCTACATATTGGTAGATGTCATTGCCAACCCCACTCGATTTGATTTGGTTTCATAGGCTACTTTTTCTTGTGGTGTTGCAGTGATAATTATGATTCAAGCAAAGGATGGTCTTTATTGCAATCAATTCCCAATGGACATGTTTTTCCTTTTAACGATAGAAGTTTTCAAATGTTTACACTAATAGGCGAATGAGTTTCTTCATCAATGTGCCAATAAGGGATGGGGAAGGAAGCACATTTGGAGGCCCTCCTTTTTTAATTTTGTGCACATTTTATAGGCAAAGGATGTTAGTGGTGTTACAACGTGTGTAGGTGGTCCCTATTTTGAAACATACTATTGCAATAGGTGAAGGTTCTTCTAGGCTAGGCATTCTTTTAAAGGTCCTCCCCTTTCCTTATTTGATATGCTTATTGCAATAGAAGGGTTTCAAAAACTTGATGTTCCCCTTGTGGTTTGCCTCTGAGGTGGTTCTTTTATCTTCTTGGATGTGGGTCCTTCCATTTTGTTCCTTATATTCCTCTTTTTTGGGTGCTTTGGTTTTTTTTCGATTGGCAAGGTTTCATCATCACACATAATAAGAAGCCTAAATAAATAAGTAATGTAAGTGGGTACTACATAATTTAGGTAGCTAGCTTAAGCCTAAGTAGGTAACTAGGTAGGCTAGGTGGGTAGGAAGCTTAGTGGTTGGGTAGTTAGATGGGTAGGTAGGTAGCCTAAATAAATAGAAAGTAAATAGATAGGTATCCTATGTAGCCTAGGTAGATAAGTAGTCAGTCTAAATAAAAAAATAGTTAGGGTTGGGTGAAGACCTAGGTAGGAATGTAAATAGTCTAAGTAGGTTGGTTCGGTAGGATGGGGGCCTTAGTCCAAGAGTAAGTAGTTTAGTTAGGCAAATAAGTTGGTAGGAAAGGTGGGGGCCTTAAGCAGGAGGGTAGGCAACCTAGGTAAGCAACTAGGTAGGTAGAAAGCCTAGGTAGGTAGGTAAATTCTTAGAGTAGGTAACCAAAGTAAATAAATAGACCCCTTAGGTAGCTAGGTAGACCTTCTAAGTAGGCAGGTAGAAAAACCCCCTAAGTAGGTGGGTAAGTAGGCCCTGTTGGTAGAAAGATGCCTTAAATAGACACCCTGGGTAGATGGGGTGTAGTTGTACTTTATAAGAACGCTCCTGCGTTTTATGTCTTATTTTGAGTTATGACAAAACATTGGTATTTTGAGAAAACCTTTGATAAATGGGATTTGATTTCATAATTTTTAGACTTTCAAGGTGGGGTACATATTGAATACTTTGAGCAATTTATGTCACTAGAAATTAATTTAAAATTCAAAATAGTTTTTTCATAATTAAGCTCTATTGTAAAGGGTCCTGGCTCATACTCAGAACAGTTACATTAATCCTGTTCACACTGGCCACAGTGAACCAGCACCCACCAGCGGGCACCAGCCACTGGATGTCCATTGTTACTCAGTTGTGGATGAACCTCAAAACTGCATTAATAATTTGGTTTCATCTTGGAAACCAATTGTGTAGGAAATAGGTCTTTTATATATAGGCAGATAGGTAGGAAAATAGGCAACTTCTACGTGAAGTAGTTGGTTTATACATAGCTAATTAAGGGCTGTTTTTACTACCTACCTACTAATAATAACCTGCTTGTTGGTTGTTAGTAGGTAGGTAGAATAAAAGCCAACTGAGCTAACTGAACTGGAACCCAACAGAAAACTGTTTCCTGACCACTTACCATTCATAGTCTCTCTTTCTCTCTCGCTCTTTACAAGCAGAGCCAACAAGAAGACAACAAAAGAAAACACTAACATTGTTCATTGTATGTTTCTACCCACATACATGTCTACATATCTATCACATATATATATACATATACTATGACTACAGAAGCATTATAATTTGCACTAACAATTTGCGCTAATTGCTAATAAAACAACTACCGAATCGCATCATATAAACTTGACTTCTTCTTTGGCTCATACATATAGTAGAATTCCTTCATTGCTGTTGCCAAAAAAAAAAAAAAAACACCAAAAACAGAATCCCAAAAGTAATGTTCGAATTTTAGGATGGACATGATATGATGCCTCCTTCACTGAAGAGGGAACTACATTTCGTAGCCTTCTTCTGTGTTTGGGTAATGGAACTATGTACATAGCAAGTATGTATGTAGCCTTCTTCTCTCTTTTAGTTAAGGAACTATGTATGTAGCCGCCTTCTGTCTTTTGGTTGTGGAACTACATATGTAGCCCTCTTCTTGCTTGCGGTTAAGGAACTACATATGTAGTAGTTTTCTCTCTTTTGGTTAAGGAACTAAGTCACCTTCTGTTAGTGTAAAGGAATTACTATGCTTTCCTCTAAGCAGTTAGAGGGTGCAGTGCAATTTGCCATTGGTTCTACTTCTTGCTAGACAAAAGAAAATGTACTTGGATTAGCAGCCAGGGCTGGGGGGCACTGGTTGTGGAGGAGTTCGCCTTCCCCATTCATTGCTACCATATTGATCACCATGTCCCCCTCGCCCACTTCCTCGCTCCCAACCTCGTTGTCCCCCTCTTCCTTGCTGCTTCCAGCCTCCCCCTGCAAAACCACATTAAGCTAAGAGTTTAAGAAACAGTCTCGGCCAAGGGTGGCACTGCCCAATGTAGACCAATTTGAATTGATTGCTCACCTCAAATTTACAAAAACAGGCAGGTCCTGTTGCAATTTGGAACTACACAAGAAGCCATCGGATCTACAACCAAAGTGAAAACAAGAAGAAGCAAAGGAAGCATAATAATACTGCAGTTATATAGGACCTCACACTGACGCCCCACAAAGATAGCAGGGTGCATATGCGGCAATACCTGGAGTTGAATCCAGCTGATCCCATCCTTCAGATGTTTTGTCTTGTCCACCCCCATCAGCTGAGAATGCCCCCCAACCAGCCCCTTCACTTGACTCTGCAGGTGCATCCCAGCCAGAACTCAAACCTGTTTTCTTAGGAGGTTCCTCAGCTTCTTTGTCCCAGCCATCAACACCAGTTGAAGCAGGTGGCTGGACTTTTGAAACCCAGTCAGATTCTGAACCCTTGTCTTGATTCCAGCCTCCACTGCTGCCAGGTGCTGGCAGCTCATTCTTGTCCCTAGACACAACAGGAGCAGCAGGTTCCAGGGCACCCCAGTCACCACCAGAAGTGTCTACTTTCGATGGGCCACCCCAGTCACCACTAGAAGTGTCTGCTTTCAAAGACTGCCAGTTGATATCACCTGCCATATGAGACACAGAGAATCTCCTCAGATCCTATCAGGCTGCTATGACAAACCTCTGTGTGGGTTAGACAGTAAACACACCAATTCATGCATAACTCATTATAGAGTATGAGCACATGTCCCCCCCTCAACCACAGCAAGCTCCCATGTAAGGAAGAAACCTAACTACATGCACCCAAGAGAAGCCAACCTTACTCCCAGTTCCACTGAGATCCCATATGTACCTGCAGCAGGGTTCTGCTCCTGAGCTTCAGATGCATAATCACCAGATCGTGCAGAGCTTCCCTGGTTACCCCCAACATCCTCATCATGCACTGGATTAGCAGCAACCTCATTCCAGCCATCATGTGCATGTGTTGAGGATGCAACATCCTGACCCCAGTTATTGTCATTGGACTTCACTTGAGCCTGGCTGCCTCCTTTATCCAGGTCTCCTTGGTTTCCACCTCCACCATCCTGTCCTTGATTCCACCCTGCTCCCCAATGTCCACTCCCTCCTGACCCATCCTTCCAACCACCACTGGAAGGAGCAACTGGTTTATTCCACTCAGCTCCAGTGCCACTTTTCCATCCACTCCTAGCCACCTCTGTATTGTTGCTTGTGGTTATCAACTTATCCCAGTTGTCACCCCCTGAGGAAGCTCCACCTGCAACAACCTCGTCCCAGCCACCCCCTCCTGAATCCTTAGTTCCAGTATCATTATCCCAAGCAGCCCCTCCTGAAGTTGTCCCTTTGTCCTTATCCCAAGCAGCCCCTCCTGAAGTTTTCCCTTCATCCTCACCCCAAGCAGCCCCTCCTGAAGTTGTGCCTTCATCCTTACCCCAAGCAGCCCCTCCTGAAGTTGTTATCCCTGCATCCTTCTCCCAAGCAGCCCATTCTGAAGTTGTCCCTGCATCCTTATCCCAAGCAGGCCCTCCTGAAGTTGTTGTCTCTGCATCCTTATCCCGATTATCCCAACCACCCCCTTGAGAGGACCGTGCACTGCCCCAACTTTCTTTACCACGTCCAGAGCCTCTTCCGTTCCCATAGCCATACTCTTGACCACGTCCACGTCCACGTCCGCGTCCACGTCCACGATCACCCCTACTCCGACCCTGTCCTCTACCAGTACTTGAGTCCCCTCCATGCTCCCACCTGTTTCTATTATCATAGCCAAATTTGGGGGTTGCAAGTAACCCTCTTGGGGATGCCTCTGGAACTGGATCATGAAAATGCTCTTGGAAGTAAGATACTAGCTTGTCAATGCTCTCAAAATTCTTTTTGCGGAATCGAAAGCCCTTGGGAGAGATTGAAATATACTCATGCTGGGGATTAATACGACGGATGTATGATAGCATGAAGGCACCAGGATGCTCATGAGCTATGGAGAAAGAGTAAGGTATACGTTTGGGATTTTCTGCCTTCTCAGATCGTAATGTGTCATCAATCTCCACCTTGAACCCATGCTTGAACTTCCGGTACTGGATCATTGCCCGCAATAAACTCACAACTGGGTCTACATACCGGGCAATTACCTGCATACACAAACCATATTTGCAATAAGCTGGTATTGCAATCAAAATTTCTGAAACTCATTACTTGCAAGGAGATCATGACTTCATTTGTTTAGTTTTAAGAGTGGGAGCTGAGTGTCATGCAGTTCAAACCTCATCAAGACCTTCAAATGTTTCACCATCGATCGTAAGAGTTTTGCCAAGGCTGAGAAAGCTGGTCAAGTCCCGGCTTTCTTTCCCACCTTCAAGAATATCAATGTTGTTGTAAACACCATCACTTATTTTCAGGGTCATTGACAAGTATGTTGGGCCCTTGATACTGGGACGGATTATGAACTCACCAACATCCTTATCCTCCAAAGCCTGCACCTCAGCATTGATATTTGGACATGAGTGCCATCAAAGCCTGCAAAACATTCTAAGAAAGATATAGGAGCTTTTTGACCTGAGTCATCCCAAATTCAACTATGTCTCAAAAGCTTTAGACCATTATAGTCGAGATCAAAGTTGATCCCACACAAAACATCAATCAATTGCATACAACAAGCTAATAAGATTTCTAACTTGAGAATACACCAACCTCAGTTTAGGGTGGAAACTAGGTTCCCTGTTTTAAGCCATTGTTTGTCCCAAAGGTAAGAAATAAAAGAGCAGAAGGATGAAGAAAAACAGACCACTTCTACTAACAGTGGACCAGTCTCTGCACAGTTACTGGATCAAAGTTCAGAAAACAACCTTGATTGCATCATCCAAAGAAAAATTCTGGAACTGTGGGTGAACAATCATTCGAGGTTTGAATGCCTTCTTCTTCTCCTCGTCTTTCTTCATGCGGGCCTTCTCATATTGTAGGCGCATGAAACTTTTGTCTTCTGAGTAGAAAGGATCGCGTTGTTGATGATTGACCCAGAAATCTCCCTTCATGTCACTATCCCTGCAATCAAGAGATAAATTTGATGAATAAAAACAACATTGATATTGTACTACATAAAGCCACAAAAATGCTTCATTGTTGGTCCTCTGTCCAGCAGTTCTTCAGCCATACTGGAAGATCATATGTACACAGATATAAGAATGCCATCAGTAATATACACATGGTAATTTACTTCGAGGAGTCTGTATCTCTGTTCAATAAAATCAAGACTGCACTGAATCCCAAAGTTGTTGCCAAAGTATTCATATGTACTTATAAAATGTCCATGTATCTATGTGTTGGGGCCCTTACTTGCAAGTCAAGTCTACTATGTATTTCTCCTTATTCACATCTTTAATCCGGCATGTCACTGTACTCCCTTCGGCCATTTTGTCACTGGGTACTACTTCTTGTTCATCAGAGAGGTCCTCTTGTTGGATGAAACCCAGCAGCCCTGATGGTAACACACACATCACTCGACGTTCCTGTACTTTTCTGACCTTTGCTTGCACAATCCGGCCCAGGGCCAATGTCTCTTCACTCTCCCCACTCAACATATAAAACTCCTCATCTGAGTTAGGATCTGCATACTCGTAACGCCACTCACAAAACCCATGTTGGAGCTCTGATTTGATCAGTGCTAATGTGTGGAATTTTTGGGTTTGACCTCGGACTTGCACACCCTGGGCATATTCCTTAATATCAACTGTGGACAAGACATTAGGGTTTTCAATAACATGTTCAACAGACTTTTCCAAGTAGTCATCATCAACATCTTTTTCATTTCGTGTCGCCTCTTCCTTCAATGCAGCCTTTGCCATGTTCTTTGCCACTAAGTAGGACTCTGGATGAATTCGAGTGTTATCAAGGGGATCCCATGTTGGTGTTCCTGAGGCTGCTTGTCCACTCCCACAAACACGGATGAAACCTGCAGAGTTTATAAAGACCTTCATTCCCATAAGCCGTAGGCCTGCATAGAGCTCCTTGCGGGTTCTCAACCGTCCAACACTTTGGATAGCACGCTGAATAGTCCCTGCTTTCCGAGGCCCAAGGCCTGCAATGAATTGGAGAGGGGCAAATAGCCAATCATTTGAGGCTGCAAGATTGATGTCGATGCCTACCTGGTTCGTGACCATCCCCATTACATACTCAATTGCTTCATAGACTTCCTCTGACTTCAGGATACTTTGCATGGGATGCAGGCGTAGGGAAAGAACCTCCTTGGCGGAGCCACACAAAGAAGCAACCATAGCTATGGGGTTTTGGAAAAATCGGCCTACAGCAACTGCACGCCTAACAATTCCTGCACAATTGGCCATTAAGGTCAAGCAGTTTGAAGACTTCAGTTGCAAAGCAGAAGCTTCTTTACAGCTTTTGCAAACAATCATCAAGCCCTCTGGGTTTGAATGGCTTAGAAAATGGATAAATGAACCATACCCACCTGGCTGTCCTGGAAGCTGCTCTTGAGAGACCTGTGAGTTCTCATAAAGAGATGGGATAGATTCATCCCCATATACCACTTTTATCATGTCCACCCCTTCTGCTGAATCACGGGGATGCTGCTCCACAAGTTTGAACATCACATCCTGCAAGAATGACCACACAAACCTCATAACAAATATGATCAAAGTTTTCAGACCTATCAACCCAAAATGCAGTTGATATGTTGTCCCATGAAACAAACCAAGCAATGGCAAACATGTGTGCTACTTTTGCTCTGTAGGACATGCTCTGGATCTAGGCAAAGTCACACACTTCAACAATATCCCTGTATAGGTATCGGCACTGGACGTTTGCAGCCCCCAACACAATGACGTGGGGCCGGTAGTCTCGCATGAACTTCAGCAATCGATCCTGATCGTTCATCTTCCGCTGCTCCTGCTCTGGACTGGCAGCACGAATATTCAAATACCCTGTAGACAGAACATTTAAAACCCCGCCTGCAGAATCCAACATCACAAATGTGGTAGCAGGGTAACCAGGTCCCCAGCAACAGGCTAGCACACGGGGAACAACTACAGAATCACTTTGATCTTCATTGTCTACCATTTTTGGAGGAACATAGGGAGCCATAGAGACTTTCTTCCATAACTTCAATCCACATTCTGCAGCCAGCCAGAGCTTGGCTCGTGCAGCCATAATCATTCGTGCCTCCTTCTCCATTGATGGAAGGACGAGGCTGACCAATGCATCTCGCAATATTTGCCTCCTATGTTCATTCCATTGCTGTGCAGTGAGGCTCACACCCTCACTCAGATACAATGACTCGAATTCCTGCATCAGTGAGTTCTCAATGATGTCCTTGGGAAGCCCAATTGTGACCTCAAGCTGCTTTTCTTCTTCAGCTTTTTGAATAAGAAGCCACTGTTCACCATAAAAGGCACTTATTGGTTTGTTCAGAAGCCATTTAACACCTGCATATGCATGGAAGGAATCAATGGCACTATTGCCTTCTGGTGTTGGCTTGGTGCTGACCACAGCCTTGTCAGTGTAGATGTGACGAACATACTCACGCACGGCTGGCTCTGTGCTGATTTCCACAGCCACCTGCAGATTTACAGACCCATCAATCTGTAAGATTGAGAGCTTCACATCCTTTATGGCTCAGACTGCTCAATCAAGTACAAAGTAGAGACACATCAGTCCATGAGTGCTCCCTCACTGAAGGGAAGATACACAAAAGTTGAGCCCATAGGAGATACAATGCTCATGCAGACCTTGAGCTTTGTAAAGTTCAAACTCATGAAATGTGGACAGACTGATCAGATACCATAACATCCCCAATGTCTTGATCAGCTCCCAGGAGTGGATATGGGTGAATATAATACATTGACCATTGTATTGAATTTCATCAGGAGACCAACAGTAGTGGAAAGCTCAGACATGATCCTGGCTGGCTCAACAGGGCCTGAAAGAGGAGGAGAAGATCAAGAAAACCAAGAATAAAGCCAAGAAAAGGAAAGAAGAAAACAATGATGAAAGACAAACAAATTCAGAAATGGGGCAGAGAACAATATCTCGAGTGTGAATAGCATGATTGTTCAAGGACAAAGTGGGCTATGATAAGCTCCCCATTTAGGATTAAGAACCACAACATATGTACAGAATGATCCAAAAGGGACAGCATCTCACCATGTGCTGAGCACCTTTAATGACAGACTGAGGTTCCTGAAATCCTCCAGGAGTCTCCTTAGCAGTTGCACAAAACCTCGAAGCCAGCTCATCTGGAGAAATTGCTTCGTCCTTCACATCATGCTTCTGCAAAAGTGACCACAAACATTATCAGAAAGAATAATTTTGCACACATTTAGAGACCACAACAAACACATCCAAATCATCCATTCAAAAACGAACATGGTCACTGTACAGGTTGCATGAAGTGCAGCTACCTTGTACATAAGGAGAAGATTCTCGCCAAACTGATCAGGGCTAAGGCCAAAGTGCTTTGCCATGCTTGCAAGACCAGCTTTGCGACAGATGCTGTAGAAAGACTTCCGCTTAGGCCGCTTGAAACCATTTGCAACAATTTCAACTTCATCAGGAGGGAAGTGAAGGTTGAATTTAGCATCAACATCATCAACTGCTTGTTCTGAAGGTGCATCCATAAGTGCACGAAGGAGCTTCTCCACTAGATCCTCCTTCTCAGGATCATCTCTGGTGTCAATTGGAATACGCCTCTCATAAGCTGCCTGAAGAGATATTTTGCGGCCTTGCAAAAGTAGCCATTTCTTGTCCCAATGTTGCACAGCCCACAATCCCTGCCCCCATAAACATGCAGCATACACATATATAAGAAACTTAAACATAATCAGTGTGGATTTGATGATCGGGCAAAAGGAAACCCAGCAATATGGCTATCCTAATCCTATCGATTGACCTGTATGTTAGTTTAAACAGCAAAATGTAGAGCAGCAAACAGAACAAACCTCATGGTATCTTATCTTAGGTTTGTCATCCATGTCATTGATATCAGGTTCACCCAACAGATCCAAGCATTCTTCTCTTCGATACATCCCAATGAATGGCAGCTGTATAGAAAGGGACGAAAAAAGTCCAAATACAACCATCAATAACTTGCGATTGTTTCCAGCAAACTCTGCACACAAAATTTCCACAAAAGTAGCTAAACTACAGACCCGCTTGACCATACAATACTTTTGAGGCTCCAGATGGAATGCCCAACACAGTTGCACAAGTACTGGTTTTGTAGCTGATTTCAATTGATATTCATGGTTTAGAAGAAGTGAAGTTGCAGAGAAAAAGAGAGTAGCACACCTCCAGCTTCTCATCATGTACCATCAGGAGAACATTTGCAATTTGTTTCACAATTTCAGCCTTGTCCATTTTCAGTAGATATTGGAATTTAGAATGCATTGGGACAGCTAAGGGGCCAAAAGCATGGTCAAAAATCCATTCAGCTTCTCCTGAAGCAGTCTCCAATTCTGGGAATGCACCCACTGCCTCTTCCAAAATCTGCAAGCATGGATGGTGACAGCAAACATCTAGTTGGAAAAGGAGGGTCACAGAATCCTTGAATGTGAATGCCCATGTTCTCCTTCCACCCTCTATTACTTAAAACTTCCTATCTGGAGCAAAGACACACATAGAACCTGACATACTGGTAAAATTAGTCACATACTTGCAGTCTTTCAGGCACATCTGTTTTCCTTAGATGGTCATTTCTCTCGGTCAAAAACTTCTCCTCCAGCAAAGTTGGCTCAAACTGCTTCTCCAGAATTTTTTGTGATGGAGCTTGCTGAGCACAACCATATTCATCCTCATCATTCTCCTCATCCCTCTTTTCAGTATCAAGTCCAGCTGTTTCCTTCATCATATGCTTACGACGCAAGGATGACACAGAGCCAAAGATTTCTTGGGCTTCTTGATGAGCTACAGAATGGATCCCTTGGGCTTGTCTGAATGGTTTTTTCTTCTTTTTCATCTTTTTCCGCCTATAACATACATCTCAAAATTATCAATGCTCAACAAAAAGAGAAGTGACCCAACATGGGTTAGGCAAGTCATGTAGATGGACAGCAGCTCTCCATTCTGTAAATCAAGAATCTGGTTCAAGCTAAACAAGACATACTTAGAAGAGGACCCAAGCTCATAAACATCTTCTTCGTCAACAATGAAATCAGCCATCTCATCATCATCTTCACTCGTTTCCTCTTCCTCTTCTTCCTCAAGCTCTTCATCTTCCCTGATATCAGGTGCTCCCCCTACATTCACAGATTGCTATTAAAAGATTAGAAACTGCCATGTGTTATGTACCTCATATCAGTAAAACATTGCATAAGCAACCTGAAATAGACAACATTAGCCTCTTTTGGAACTCTACCCTCATCATCTCCAAAAAGAGATCTCTTGAGTTGCTCTTCAGCTGTGTGATGCCGCCAAACACCACTGTCTTCCTCATCTGATAGACCTATACTCCCTGAGCCTTTTTCACCAGTTACGTGACCTGCTTTCTTCAGCCTCTTGAATTTCTTGTTGTTATCCTGTCAGAACACAAACCGAAGAACAGTGAAACTTCCTTCCAAATCTACCTTCCATGTTTCGGGAGCAACCTGCAAAATAAATACAGTCTACAAGAGAGGGCAAGGTGTTGTAGACATGGGTAATGGAAAGAAGTCACCAAAGTTTGCTGAGTCCATTCAGACTTTCAATTACAGCTTTGAACCAACCACAATCTTTTCTTGATTGGGAAGTCTCCTTACCAATCTTGGTGGTCGGTGAAACCCTGCTTCTTCAAGCATGACATAATCATCCTCATCAAGCACCAATCTCCTCTTCTGTCTGCAAGAATTGACCCATGAACCACCACATTAAGCTAGGATGCTGCACATATCAAAAATGCAGTTAACCTGACAAAATTACTGATACAATGAGAAAAGAAACCTGAAAAAAAGCAGGAGAAAAATGATGGAAGCTAGGATATGCAAAATTCACATCTGTTTCAAAACATAGTCCAAGTTCAGATCACTCTTTTCCTCTCACTACACGGTTGAGGACATGGCAGTTTTGTCTGCTGGGCATCATATGGAATGTCCTGTTTGAAAGATAAAGTAAGAACCTCTTTTGGTGTTTTTCCTTCTTCGCTTTGCCTTTCTTTATAACATATGCTTCCTCCTCGTCTTCTTCCTCTGCTTCATCAACTACGAAATTGTCCTTCTCATGCTCATCTTTCCCATTTTCTGCAACAAAAAAAAAAAACAAAATTGCTGGCAAGAATGAACAGAACATCAAATCTGATTTCCCTGTCTTCTGCAGTAGATGAGGAATATGTATCTGGTGAGCAAAGCGATTTGTGGAAAGAAACTCTGGTAGGGTTTTCAAAAGCAAAACTTCCTTCTCTCTTTTATCATCTCTGTCTTTATCTTTCCTTCTCATCACTCCTGTCACTCACTTAAGAATAATGCGAGCAAAGAGCAGACATTGAAGAAGGAGCAGAAGAGTCCGCTGACCTTCTTCGTCCTCGTCCTCTTCACCATCGTCGGCAACAGCCTTCTTGTATCTTAAACCTTTCTGTCCTCGTACCTGCTTTTCTTCTTCGTCTTCTTCACGCTTCTTCTTTCGTGCCATGGCCTAAACTCTCCAGCTTCTCAAAGGATGCGATCTGAGCTCACAACGCAATTCTTTAGAATAAAAAAACCTTCAACGACAGATTTGCCGGAGACGGGATTTGGAGCGGCTTTTGGTTACGTTCTGAGCCGCAGCGGCAGTAGTAGCGAGACAAGTTTACTTATCAGCGAGTTTGAAGTCGCGAGGCTTTATGGTTTTGGTTTGCCATAAAGGAAGGACCAGGGACGATCATCAATGCCTGCCTTTCTAGCAATCAACGATCTTCGACATCAGCTTTGCCGTTACTTAACAAAGAGATTTGGCCACTACTGTTCCTGATTCTCTCTCTCTCTCCCTCTCTCGGCAAGAAACGAGCCCGCAGACAAAACCGATGATAATGCTTGATTGTTTGAAGAAGCAACCGGATTAAGCTTCGTCCTCGTGAACAGCTGCTGCAGTAGTGCAAGTTCTCTGGAGAGGATCAGAAGTCCGTATGCTCAAATTCCCTGCCACAAAGAAGCACCACTGATGAAACTCCACCAGCGACCAATAGCCGCAAACAAAAAACGAAGAAGAGGAGGGAAAACAACAAGCGGAAAAGGCAAGAGACCAAGAATCGAAACTCGTCGGCAAGCAACCACAACACGAGCTGAAGAAGAAAGGAGGAAAGAAAAGCAATGAGAATGAAGTCTCTAACTTCCGCCGATCACAGACTCTTTCAATCAAAGCAAAAAATTTCCCTCACAAATAGACATTATCATCATCATCATCATCAGCAGCAGCAGCAGCAGCGGGAGAGAAAAGTGAGTATTCAGAAATGGAAAAAAGGCACTATATTTTGAAGAGACTGCTCCCATTCTGCATGCACATGTGTTGAAATCGCAGCGACCTTGAGCATCAGAGAAAACAAAAGAAAGAGGCAAAGAAGAAGATGATGATGAGTACCTTAGAAGAAGAGCATCGCATTCTCTCTCTCTCTCTCTCTCTCTCTCACATACACACACACAAGCACATTGTCTCTCTCTCTTTCTCTCTCTCTCTCTCTCTCTCTCTCTCTTCGCCTCTGTCCTTTCTCGACTTTTGGGAACGGAGTTTGTAACGTCCTACCGTTGGAGGATCATCGTTCCGAGTTCTCGTTGTGTGGTTCTTTACAACACCAAAATGACTGCAATAATAATAAATGGGAAAAAAGGAGAAAGTTGTTGCAATTGCTACAACAACCAAGATTTCTCTTTATCTTTTTGGCATGCTATCGTGATGATGATGATGATGTACGAGGAGAGGAGCAAAAAAAAAATGTACCAATGAGTGTTACGGAACTCATCACTCAGCAAGCAAAAGCAACAACAGCAACAACAACAAGAACAACAACAGCAGCAGCAGCATCAACGCCGCCTTCTGATGCTGACAACATCATCATCATCATCATCAACAATTGTTCTCTTGCATGGATCCTTTTTGGCTTGATGCAAAACAAAGCAATACTGGCAGCAGTCCTCTTGATTGAAGAGTGTGTGCGAGTGATGAGGAGAATCATCATCTGCAATAGAGAAAAAAGAGAGAGAACTTCAACAGCATGTTGAAGTACTCTTCTTCGGAAAATGCACAGAAGGAAATTGACGGTGAGAGCCATTTGGTATGCATTCAATTCTGATGTCTGTTCTAACAATTGAATTTCAACACAAACAACTTCTTCTTTCACTCTTGTTCTTGTTCTTGTTCTTTCACTCTGCAACAGAAAAGCAGCTTCACATTCTTCACAATATCTGCACATGAACAACAGCATCCTGATGATGCTCACAATACCTTTCATTGGGAAAACACATTACTATTATTGTTGAGTCAGATGTGTGAAGAATTGTTCCCTGTTCAGGAAGAGAGGTCTCCCTGTCCCTGTAAGGTAATCTCTTGAATGCTGTTGCCTTCTTGAACAATTTAGAAAGAAAGTGTTGGCATAAGCTAAGTGTTGGCAGCAGCAGCAGCATTCAAGAAATACATGATAATCTGCTGATTCATGAGAAAGAAGAAGAAGAAGAAGAAGAAGAAGAAGAAGATGATGATGATGACGATCAAAGGGTTTCTTCTGATCAGTGTAATCTCTTGAATGCTGTTGCCTTCTTGAACAATTTAGAAAGAAAGTGTTGGCATAAGCTAAGTGTTGGCGGCAGCAGCAGCATTCAAGAAATATATGATAATCTGCTGATCGTGAGAAAGAAGAAGAAGAAGAAGAAGAAGAAGATGATGATGATGATGATGACTATCAAAGGGTTTCTTCAGATCACTTCGTCTCAGGCAAAGTCTTGTTTCTTCACCAATAACAATCGTGTTGTTTTCTTCACCGAAAAACAATCTTCTTACATGGGGATTTCGATCAACCAATTGTGGTAGACACGAAGTAGCTGGGATCTGATGAGCTTTTCAAGCTCTGCACTTCTCCTCAATCCCTTGGGTGTCAGACAATAATAATATGGAGAAGTGATGCTCGCTCGCTCGCTTGTTTTCAAAATCTTCCTATTCTTGTTTCTCTGTAGCAATGGTTTGAAAGTTTTCCTTTGGTTTTTGCTCCTCCTCCTCCGCCGGGGTATGTGTCGAATGAAACAGACAAGAAGGAGTTCAGCAGAAGAAGAAGAAGAAGAAGAAGATGATGCGGTACCAGGTTCGGCAGCAGGAACCGGATAAGATACATTGTTCTGGATCCGTCGTCGTCTTCATCATCATCTTCAGTGCCGAAGCAATCTCCGCACTCGATCTTCCTGGGTCTCATCCTGGATGTGAGACCAAGCCTGATACCAAGCCACAGGGCTCGAACCGATAAGGAGAAAAAGAAAGGAGCTAGAGAGAGACAGAGGCACTGAAGATCCAGAAATCCTCTGAGAGAGAGAGAGAGAGAGAGAAGCACTCTGTTTTGTGTGTGGATTCGGGTGTGGTGATGTGTTTTTTCTTCTTGGGTTTTCTTCTTGTTTCTGCTTCAGCAGAACGTACCCAGTGATCTTTACAACAGTAGAGACGAAGAAGAAGAAGAAGAAGAAGCACCATGGCTGTGACGACGACATCTCTTCTTCTCTCGCCTTCTTCCATTTCTGCGGCTTCCTGCTCCATTACAACTGGTGGTAGCTCTTGTACAGCTCCCAAGTCCCTTTTGACGACCACCCAGCTCCATAGGCGCTCATCCTCTCCTCTGGAGCGCACGTTCGCAGCTCATCGCCGGGACTTCTTCCCTTCAGAAAAGCTGCAGCAGCAGAGGAGAAAAATGGCGCAAGGAGCTCGTGCTCTCTTTGGTGGGTTGATTTGATTTCTCTCTCCCTCTCTCTCTCGCTGTCTCTAACTGTTTCTTTTGCACCTTCTTCTTCTTCTTCCAAACTCCAGCTTTCTACTTTGCAAACGTTCCCACCGATGCCTTCAGCAACCCAATGCTTGATGATGCTTCTTCATCTTTAGCAGCAAAATTAGCAGTGACATCATCTTGACAAGAAACACCCATTCTTCTTCTTAAGAATGGGTTCTTCAAAATGCCAACAATTTGTAGTTCTTTTGCTCACTTGCAGTGCGTTGCTTCTTCCCCTGAAATAGTAACCACTTTGATCATGCTACCATTCTTGTAGCGTCTTTCCTTTTCTTGATGACAGAATTTCAATGACAATTGCTGTTCTGTGGCAATGAATGGAACAGAGATTCAATAGGCCTCCTCCAGGGGCTCATCCTGATAATCATCTTCAGATGAAGCAAAGTTGATGTGTTACGCAAATTACATAAAGTCTGGTGGTTTTCTGATGAATCTATGACGATGACGTTCATCAAGAGTAAACAGAAAGTGGTAATTTTTGTGATAGAACTTTGGACAAAAACAATCCAAATGCAAAGTATGAGATTCTTTGCTTTGCTTTGGTGGGAAGTTTGGAAGCAAAGAGTTTGTTGTTTTTTGTCCTCAAGCAAGGAGGGATACGGAAGTCAGGATGGGGTAGCGACAATGTTTATGGATTTTGGTTCAGGGTTGAGGGGTTTGTGGTGAAGGAATATAGGGAACAAGGACAGCAGTGATGGCAAGGACGACAACAAGAAATTCATTACCAAGGAGCAAGAACCGGAACAGTGAGTTGAGTCTTCCCTTTGTTATTGTGCTGATTCTATAACTGAAGAAAAATAGGAGTTTGAGAAAACTTCCCATGTGACATGTCATCGGGAGATATATCAGCTCTCACACTATTGTACTAGCATTTTTTCTGTTGAATTCCTACTGTAGCTGCATGAAGAAGATTGCTTGTTGCCAACTTTCTCTCTCTCTCTCGGTGTAAAAGGACTTTGCTTTTCCTTGTGGAGAAAGTGAGAGAGAAAAATGACAGGTGTGGGCATGGGGAGATGGAAATTGCAATTCCCAACTCAGAATTCTTGTACCTCCGATATTATTTAGAGAGTCTTGAATGTGGCCAAAGCAAAAAATTCTGCCCTTCCCACTCCCACTTACAGAGATTTTCATGCAAATATTATAAGGAAATGTAGAATGGATTGGTTGACTGAAGCTGTCACCAAACTGCTGAGGTCAGCTTCAGTAGTAGTCCACTCTTGGATTCCAAAAGAGCACTCTCAAAGTCTCTGCACAGTCAGGGCTGGGATTTGATACCAGTTGAGCAGCATCATTTGTGTGTGAGAAAAGAAATCTCATTTACTGTGTGGTGACCCAAGCTCTAATATAGATTGCTTGCTGCTGTGCAGATACTGGCAGTCAGCTGCAGAGAAAGAGGGGAAAAATCCAATGCAAAGTGTGCTGCCTTACATTGCGATAGGGGGATTACTCACACCTTTTGCCATCCTTGCACTGGCATTTGCTAACAACTGGATCAAGGTTCCTCGGTGAATTGACTGACACACAGCCAATGTCCAGTAACATTGTCATCACTTGGCACATTTGCTTCAACAGAGAGTTTTTCCATTTTGAATCAGAAACTGCCATCTCATACAAAACTTGTAGTATCAACAGTCTATAAGTTTGTCTACCAACTTGCCAAGCATGTAACAAAGTCTGATGTTCATTCATCAGAGATGAGGTTATCCATTTTGCATCAGAAACTCACATGTAGTAAAAAACCCACAAATTTGTCTACCAACTTGTTTGCAAATTCTAATAAAGTCTGAAAAGAATCTCCAGGGGCTTTTTCCATCATCAATATCTTGCCAACTTTTTATATTGACTGCTCTCAAAGCTGTTCTGATGCAAAGTCTGAACCACATTTCCTAGTGAGCAGATGAATGTTTCAGCCACTGGACAAAGATATGACATTGTATGATCTGATTCACTTTGGGTTTGTTTCTAGCTCACCAAGTTTTCCATCTCTTGATGAGAATATGAATCGAAAACCTCCTTAGATCTTTGCTTTATTACTTGTCACATGGGGTCTCCAAAAACCTGAAGACCCAGTGGACCAGTTCTGTGCAATAAATGTTTCAGCATGGGCATAACGGCAATTGGAGCCATCCCCATCAGGGCAGATGAGAAGAGGATGATGAAACAAATTCTGGCAGGAAGAGTTCAAGAGATGAAGTGATCAAATCAAGAGCAATGTTCAAGAGGTATGTATACAGCAATAGCCTGATGGACATTGTGCACATATACTCTCCATTACACATTTGAAAAAGAACACATAAGCAAAAGAAAACTTTTGTGATACAGCAATAGCCTGATGGACTTCTAAGATTTGAAAAAAAAACTTTCTATCTACTTGGTAACATTGCTGCTGAGCGCTTCAAATGTGCCCCATAAAAGTGGTTGCGTCTGAATTCAAGAGCCTTTTCCATCACAGGAGGTGCATTAGACTCAGCATTCAGCACCACAATGTGCGCTGCCCTGCAGCATGCACTACAGCTGTAAACCATCAAGGCAAAAACAAAAGAAGGTTGATGTAGTAAGAAGAACTCTATTCACAACAAATGTGTTACAGACACAACAATAACTGATATTGGCCTTCCCAAGTCAAAAGTAAAACTCATCCCAATCAGGTAGTGGAGCAAGACTCACCTGACATTAACATCTGCTGCTGCTACTGCTGCTTGTGGCTGATGTTTTTCCTTGCGTTTTCTCTCCTCTTTAATGAATTTGTGTTTTGCTTCCAGAGATGCATCCTCCTCCGCCAGTTTGCTGCCACCCAATCACCATCTTGTCAGTACTCCAAAAGGAGAAGAGAAAGCAGGGAGTCTATTTGCTATGTCTTATAGGGCAGCTCTACCTTCAAGTGGTCAGCCGCTTGTGAGGTGGCTATGAGCTTTGCCCAACCACATATGCTCTTCGAGCTACTTTTCTGATAATTGTTCCATTCAAGCATAGTTTTCCATACAACAACATTAGTGGATGTGCATTTCCACTTGAATTCACAATCCAAAGGATCTTCCCAGGTCCGAGTCAACAACCCAACATTACCACATGACTGCAATTCCAAATAACTACTTTGAAAGCTAGTGTAGATGCAGTAGATCCAAGCAACCATACAAGTTTCTGCTGCTGCACATCTGGAAGTGATGGGAAGACTCAGTGATTGACCTTGGTGAAGGGGAGTGATAGTAGATCCAAGGAAGGAAATCTATGACATTTCTTACATAGATTAGTACTTTAAAGATTCCAAATGACCTCTGATTGAAGACTGAATTGCAGACACCATGATTGTTGATAGACCTGACAATTAGAATTCTGCGGTCCTTTTTTTTGCTTGAACTTCTTGGAGTATTTTGAGTCTGAAGCACATTTGTGTGAAATGACCCATGTGATGAGGACAAAACAACTGGGATTGATTTGTAGACACAAACAGGACTGACCTGACTTTACCTCTCTTTTGTCTTCAGAAACTGCACAATGGTGTCGTCCAAGATAGTGCTTGCAGAAGTGGGGATTTGAAGTTGATCATCAGAGCTTGCTGCTTCATTTGTCTTCCTGTGGTGGTGGTTCTTCTTCTTCCTTGGTTTTTGAAGAGTTTCACTCTTGGATGCATCTGTGTTGCTTGCTTCCAATGCACCACCATCATTTGATTCAGTCTGACCTAATTTTTTCTTTTTCTCTGATTGTTGCTTCCGTCTTTGTTTTGCTTCTGTTGCTCGTCTGCACAAACCAAGATTACCATGAAGATTGGCATTCAGTAATAATAGCTCATCACATGAAACTCTAGAATCATTCATTCATGCATGTTTCCCACCAGAAGCTGCAAGCAAGAAAGAGACTGAAATGTGCATTGAAATCTTGTGTGTGCAGAAAAAAGAAAAAACAGTTCGATGTGTGCCAAGAGAAATGCAGGGAGAGGGAAAATAAAAACCCTAACCTCTTCCTGCTCTCGTTCTCATCTTTCCTCACCTTTTGTGCTTCCTCTCGACCCTGACAGAAGAAACAGATGATGTTCAAGAGAAACAAAACCTTCAGGTCCACAAGCAGCAGACGAGGCAGAAAGAAAAACAAGAACAAGAGTACATAGGAGAAGCTCCTGGCTGATAATACAGAGGAGAAGCAGCAGCAATGGCTCTGACCTCTTGCAAAGTGACTTGCTCGGGGCCGTCTTCTTCTTCGTCTTCAGATTGCTGGAAAGCCATCATCTGAGTCTCTCCCACTCCTTTTTCCACTTCCCCTGCCTCTCTCTTGTTCGGAGGCAGCTGCAGCTCCTCCTCCTTCTCCTTCCCCGGAGTTCTTCGTTCCTGAATTCCCCCTTCTCAGAGCGGCTCTCAGTAGTAGAGTGCACAGGCAGGTGGGGGAGGGGGAGCTCTAAAACCCTAATTCCCTCAAACCCTAAACCCCCCTCCTGGCTTCTTCAACAAGCGCGATTGAAGTAAGAATCCCTGGGTTTGCGTATTTACATTCAGAACAGATCCAGAAGAGATCGGTTGATCTTCCCAATTGTCTCAGGAGGGAGAAAACAAATTCCGGCGGCTCATCATCGTTATGTTGCTGCTGTGATGGATGGAGAGAAGCTCAGAAAGCGAGGTCAGCTCCTTCTCTTCTTCTCCTTCTTTAGACCGTATATTTTCTATTTGTTTTGTCTCTATGAAGAAGTTCGACACATCAAATCGAACAACAAAGTTTTGCTTTGTATCATGGACAACACAAGATAGCTGGCAGGTTTTCAGAGAGAACAATGGCAAGGTTTTCCGCTTGAAGAAAGAAAGAAGAAGAAGCTGGGGTGGGGAGTATATTATTCCCACAAGGGGAGCAGTACCATTGGCAGGTTATTATTATTGCTGGGAGTTTGAATTTCTTCTTCCTTTAGATTCATGAAATTTTGGCATTCTTAATGGTAGTTGTATTTCCAATTGGATTCATGAAGCTTCTTCTTCTTCTTCTTCATCAGCATCTGCCCTTTCTCTCAAAGAAAATATTGCACTCCATCCCTTTCTGCGCAACTTCTCATGTTCAATTTTTCCTTGGGTCTCTTGCTCTCTGTGTGGCTCTCTCTCTCACACTTGCTCACGTAAACTTCTGGACAGTCATTGAAAGGATGTGCTCGTGTCCTTCTTGTTGTTGGAACTGCCGTTCTTCTTTGAGGCCATGCCATTTTTGCATTTTCTCTTCTTGATCAAGTGGGAATAATGGTTGTTCTGAAGGTGTAGTAGTAGTTCTAGTAGAGCAGGATGTCATCATCAAAGGCTCTGTTTCTTCTGTGTGGAAGAAAGTGGTTGTTGCAGAATCCGACTGTGGCTGCTGAAACCTCCAAAACTAGTTCCATTCTGTGGGAGAAAGAAATCTGTATGCAAGTTCAAAGTTGTTGCTTGCCAGAAGAGATTGCAAGAGAAATACAGAGTGAAGAATGTCAATTTGTACTATATTGGAATTATTTCAAACCTCTTCTCTCTGAGGTGGTGATATATATGCACAGTTGATCCAACCCCCACAACAACACAAATGTTCCAGAGAGAAAGACAAAAATTCACGTTTGCTTTTCTCTTCTGAAGAACAACACCTGCATTCAATCTAGCAATCCTTCTCTGCTGCTGCTTCTTCCCTTGTTCTTGTCGTCAAGGAGATGATTGATCATCTCCTGAAAACCATGGTTTTCTCTTTGGCATCAAGAAGAAGCCAGGAATGAGAAAACCTAAGAGACACACCCACTCATAGTAGTAATGCAGGATGGAGGAATGCACAACAAGAGTTGTTGCAGGTTCTCTGTCTGTGATTTCTAGGGAATTGCTTGCAGGTTTTGTTTTCTCGGATTGTTTTCTCCTCGGATCTAGCAGCACAAATTCATAACACAAACAAAATTTGCAACATACATACACCTGATCTCTGTTAGATTTCTGGACTAAACAAAGCAGCACACGCCTTCACAACACAAAGAAAGATGCAACATACAGAAGAAGAGAAACTGCTCTTGCAGGGTTGGGTTTCTTGGATTTCTGGATCAAGCAAAGCAGCACACAACATATTCATAGCACAAAAGACTGCAACAAGCACATGAAAATTGCTTGCAGGTTTTGTTTTGCCGATGATGATTCTGGATAATCATCATTGATAAAGAAGAAGATTGCGTTGTCGACAGAAGACGGCACGCGGGGGCTACCCATTTTACCCTAGTCCACCAGGGTTGTGAAATCCCGGTCCTTTCTTGACGATCAAGGCAGGAGCCGAAGCAACGCGCGAAACTCTTTCTGCTGACTTCTCTATCTGTCTCTCTCGGATTGTTCCAGACGTCGGAGTGGACGGATCCTTCTTCCCCTGCGGCGTCATCGTCGTCGGTTACTGTGAGTTGCGAGGGATCTCCTCACTGTTGCTGATTCTTGGGGATCAAGGTACAGTAGTAACCAAATTCTCCGGGAGGTCCTGCTGTTGCTGTTGCTGCTCATTAGGCCGGATTTCGGGAAGAGCGGAAAGGCTTTCTTCTGATGCTCCTAGAGGATCTGGTTTTCTCGAATTGCTACCCGGAAATTTCAACTCAATTGTGTTCCAAATCCGATTGTTCTAGACACCGCCGTCAGATGGTTGTGAAGACCAAGCGTGACGGTGGTGGTGGTGGTGGTGGTGGTGTACTACGCGTGCCTGGGCCTCTCCTTCTTCTTCCGGCTTTTTGCTGTGTAGCTTGATTACAAAGAGAAGCCGATCCGAGTTCATTAGGTCAGAGATTTCGGGAAGGAAGGGGATTGAGCATTTCAAGGTTTCAATTGTTTTCTTCAGGAATTCCATTCTCAAAGCTCTAGAGGTGTTGTCGAGCAGCATCATTACCATCATCATCACCCAACATGGCAATTGAGCATGCTGAGGACGATGTGCGAATGGAAGAAGTCCTGACTGAGGAGTCCGTGCAGTATTTGTACAATGCATGGCTTCCCGTGGCACAGGAATCTCGCACTGAGAAACACAGGTTTCATGAAGTTGTCAGTCTGTTGCAATTGACATGGAAACCCCACGACCTGGACACCAGATTTGCCACTCTCAAGTGGATTCCTGTCATAAGCATGTACGTTTTGAGCTTTGTCTTCGGTTCCTTCCTTCCTTCATTCCTTTTTCACCTGCTTGCTTGCTCCCCATCATCCATCACGTGCACCATCACAAAACTCCAATTGCAAACAATCACAAAACTCTGATTGTGAACAATCACAATTCTGACAATCGCATCCATCATGATTTGATTGCACAAACAATTGATCCATCACAACTCTCATTGCATCCATCAGCCTGGTGTTGTGATGACCTTTTCTGAGTTCAGTTCAGCCACATCTTGCTTGGGTTCTACCGATTTGTCCAGTTCAATCAATTCCTCGTCATGTTTTCAAGGGTATTGTCATTGTTGAACATGAAAAACTTGGGTGCTCACACCTGCCTGTTGCAATTTGCCTGGCACTGGATCAAAGTCTCACAATTGAAGCTTATGTATTTCTTCTTAAAGAACATAACTTTCTGTAATCCAACATCTTTATAGATATTGGCCTGACAACCCATGTGATTGAATTGTCTCTGCTTCTCCCTGACGGTCACAACTTGCTCAATCCAACGTCATGTATCATTAGTCAGCGGTATTATTATTGTGTTCTTTAGGTATGAGTTTTTTTTGGGTGGCTTTTTTGGTGTTTATTTTCCCCTTATTTTTAAGCAGGTTTCCTCTTTTTTCCTCTTCACTAATATGTTTGTATCATATCTGAATTCTCTAGAACCTCAGTATCGGGTCATCTCTCAATTCTATTCAGGTTGACTTTCCTCATAAGTATGGAGAAAGTCCTCAGTGCTTATGCAGATATTCTTCAATCAAGCTACTGTGTTTTTTAAGGCTTGGTTCTCAAACTTGGTGTGGAATGGAATGTGTTTTGCAATGGGGACAACCAGCCCAATTGAGACACGTGTATTGGTCTGTTGTGATCAGACTTGCTTGGTCCAAGATATAGTTTCTTTTGTCTTTTTGGTGTTGAATGTATCGCTGCTTTCAATGCAACAAGCAATGGAGTCAATGGAAAGGAACTGGGTGCAAGTCTAAAGAAGCAAAACTGAGTGAATTTCTTTGATCTTTTTTCTGGAAATTTGGGTGTGTCAATGAACATCAACTTGATGTCATAAATGCTTATTACTGCAGAAGTTAACAGTAACATGAAGTCTTAGGCATGCAATTTGGTCTGAATGCTGTGCATAGTGGGTGACATTCATAATTGCAATCTCTCTGAGGAAGGGGTTATTCAGTTGAACCAGTTGTTTTAAATTGTGAAAAAACCTACACCTAAACACTGACACCTCTGACACACTTCGTGATTGACTCTTGTAAGGCTATGACTGCACTTATTTTCATTTTACTTTTGAATGGTTGTTGTGGAGATTCTTCTGCAATTTCAAAGATTCTATTTCTTGCAGACACTGCATCCTTCTTGTTGCTTGCCTAACAATTGAAATTTCTGGCAGGTTTCTCAAGGTGAAAAGTCAACTCGATCTTCAAGATTTGGAGGCAGTGGTAAAGATAGGGTTGGATGTGATATTGCAATCATCAGACAACTTCTTTGTCCAGGTTAGTTCCCACTTTGTGTTACAGAAAATGATGATTTTAGTGTGGCACACATGAATAGTCTGGGGTTGGAGCTGATGTTAGGTGAACAAATGAACTGGTAGATGTTAGGATTGGTGGTTCTCTGTGGTTTTTGACCTTCTTATCCTTGACTATGCAGGTTCGATGGGGTCAATTATTGGTATCTAAGATCTTGAAGAAGTTTGGCAAGAAGCTGGAGTTAACAATTGAGTGGCAACCATTATATAAGCTTGTACATGATGCACATTTTAAGAGGTGAGTTACACATTTTTTCTGTTTTGACTTGAGTATGATCAATTGTATCAGGTTGATATGGTTCTCCCAGCCTGCAAGTGCTGTCCTATCTGTTAAAGGCTACATTCTTTCTATATGGGAACCTTGGCTGTTTTGTTTTGTGTACAAGTGTGCAGAGGAGCTGCTTTTCCATCTGAGATAAATCATGGTCCATTAGACAGTAGCCCCAGGAGTTGGGTGGGTAGAAGAAAGGATGACAGCCTGGTTATTGATAAGACTGATCTGGCAGTTCTAATGTGGTTGCACATTCATCTACAGGCGTAAGAGCTACGAAGGTTTGGCTTTGAACCAGATTCATCTGGAGAACATGACATCTCTTGTTAGACTTTGTCGACGTTTCTTCCCACCAACTGCAGCTATTGAGATATGGAGGGAATTCAGGTGTGTTCTTATACACAAGCTTTATGCACCATTGGAGTAGTGCTGACCACCAGCATGTGTTTCACATCTGCTTGTAACCTGATAGTATGGAATAGGTTTGTTGGGAACATTGCTCTATCATCACTCATGTGTCTGGAAAGAGTAAGTCCTTTTCCATGAGGTACTTGTGCAGGAAAAGCTCATGCCTGGTGAATTCACTTGGCATGGTGCCCTCTGTTGTGCGTAGTTTTAAGTCTAGTTGCCAGCTTTGGTCTATCTTATAGCCACCTGCTGATGCATTATTGCCAGTCACACCAAATCCTAGCTTAACTAGTGACAAAGGTTGCTAAATATTTTACAAAATTATGGTGTGATGGATGTGTGATTTGCCTGGCCTGTCCATTTGTTTCATGGCACAATCACAAGTTTGTGAGAGGTTATTTCATTTGAGAGTTGCAACAAGTGCTAGTGTTGGAGCTACTGTCTCATGGGAAGGGTTGTTATGTGTTTGTGATAGGCCAGCATTTGAAGACCTTTCTCACAATTCTTCCTTGGAGGCAGTGGGTTTTGTTTCTCTGTTTCTGCCAAGTACTCTACATATTGACGGTGATGTGGACACGGCTCTCTTAACAAGGTACTGTGAAATCTGACACTTTGCAGACTGGCTGAGATTGATTGTGGTAATGGGTCTACTAGCTTATCAAGATTAATGCATTCTTTCATGTGGCATGCTCATAGTTTTGCGCATGGGTGTCACAGAGACTGGTTGATTGAGGTCTTGCATCTTTGGGCTGCGGTGCCAAACTGCAATTTCTGGAATCTTCAATGGGCTTCTCTTCTAAGTCGGGTTATCAAGCATTCTTCATCGTGGGAAGTTTGGGAGCCACTCTTGCCAACTCTTTTCACATTCTATCTTAGATCTTTTGAGGTATGGCTCTATTCAGGTGGGGCCTCTCAGTTTTTTGAGGGCTATCCATATTGCCTTCTTACATATGGGTGTATATGGGTCTATGATGTCCATTCGTCTTGTGAGTCTTCAATTGTATGAGGTCTGCCAGTAGGAATGCTCAAAAGTTTCAACCCAGACTGAACATGTGCCTGTGTAATGTTAAGAGCATCCGGGTAGTGTATATCAACCTTTCAATGTATCCAAAGAGTGAGAATTGATGTGTTGCTGAATAGTAAATGCTTGCCTCTGCGACATATTGTGTAGGTACCTGTGGGAGGAGCCAGTGCCTCATCACCAATTCAATGGGAAATTCCAAGGGATTCCATTATTGCTTTCAATTCTGGCTGGTCACTCTCAGCCTCAAAAGTCAATGCTAAATCAATTGTAAGGCTTCACCTGGCTGAGTTTCAGTGACTTTCCTGCATAGTTCTGTTGTCTGTAAGCTGTTTTCTTGGTTTAACAAGTAAAGTACTAGCCAAATGGTGTCACTGATGGCAATGTTCCGAGGAGTTGTGGGTTCAATCCTGCCTAGGTGCATGCTGGGTCTCTTCCTAATTGAGTGAGAGAAGGTGTCCAACTTTGAAGGGGGGTGATTCCCTAAGGGGGGCTTGAAAAAAGTATAGATTTGTAATGTTCCAGCAAAGAGGCTTCATGCAGCACTATTCTCATGTCATCAGCGTCCTGCATGTGTTAACTGAAATGGCAATGGATGTTGTGGGTATGTGTCTAGGTGTATCTCCTTAAGGAGGGTGGTTCAGCACAGCATGAACTGGAGGTCTTGGTTGATCTTCTTGAACAGTTTGTGTTTCTTGACCCTGCTCTGTTCTCATCTTGGTCAATCCATTGAGGACACGGTTGTTCAATCTGGACATACCTGCGAAGGGAAACATATTGCTATGTGTGTCAGCAAGCTGTGCTACTTTGCTTGTAATAAACCAGCTTTGAGTGTGGAAGCAATGGTATTTGCAGTGCTTGAGGGAAGGATCAGGCAAAGACTTTGGTTGGTTTAAGTAGGTGGAATGAATACCTGCAGAAGTACCTAGTTTCCCTAAAGGTCAAGAGACACCATAGATAATTATTTATCTGCAGACACTTAATCCATCTCCTCCTTGTTTCCTACATATCATGGGACTTGGAAGACCAATTGACAGCATAACACTGTTTGTTGCAGGTACTTTCATCCTTCTAATGGTGGCCCATGGACATCTGGCCTTGAGCAATTTTTGCGCAACCTTGTCCATTATTTTCTGAAACGCATTGCTGGATTACAGTAGGTGTCCTTTCCCTCAGCTTTCCCATTGTTGGAAATGTGACAGAAACTCAGGGTGCACAGATTTGTGTAATTGTTTGCTTGAAACTTTAAGCAGATTATTGTGAACTTATTTACACCATCTGTCAGGATCGGATGAAGTTAGTGGAGAGTAATGGCAGCTATTCACTGCCATTCATTATGAAGGTGATGATGGTCTGATACTTTTGTGAGTTACATGCAAAAGTTTATGACTTCACTCATTCTTGTTGTGTTTGTTTGTGGTTCTACTGTAACTGATATAGTGGTTAACTTCAAAGAGTCATTGTGGAGATTTCTCTCCAATCACATCAATGTGCTCTTTCCCATATCTTGTTAAAGTTGATGGCTTTAGTCAGGGGTTATGAGCAGTGTTGGTTGTAGTTTTATGGCTGGTGTGACTGGTGGGTACAACAGTGCTCTACAGTTAGAGAATTGTTACCTGATCAAAACCTGGCCAACACAAAGTTTTTTCCTGGCTGATGATTTTAATTGGGTGCAGCAAGCATAAAGGTCAAGTGCCACAGATCAGCAAAATGCAGAGAGTGGCTTTTGTGAAGGCAGTATTGCGTCTGAGTGAGAGAGGGAAGTATAGCAAAAATCCGTCCCTGGCTTCTACTGCAGCCAGTTGTGCATCAACCTTGGCTTTTGTGGAGCCAGACTTGGTGTTGCCACTTGTTGTTTCTCAGTTTCACACAGCCATGGACACGGTGAGTGCAGAATTTGAGCATTTGGGTCACAGCCTGTTAGTTGCTTTGGTTGTAAGAAGGCCCATGACTGCTTTGCAAAGTGGGTTGAGTTCTTGAATACCCTATCATGCAATTCAAGTTCAGTCAACCCATGTAACTGAAGTCAAACATCAAAATTGCTTGAACCAAAGGGAGCATAGAGGTGACAGTATTGCCCCAGAAGGGTGGTTAAAAGTTAGTGACCTGTTCATATGGAGGCACTAGCAGTAATGAAGAGATACTCAGTTAGGCTTGTTGGCAGGTTGCATGTTGTTAGGTATCTTCTTCCTTAAGGCCGGTGTCAAAATGACTTAGTCTAAATGCATCCTTTAGCAGAGAAATAATTGCACATATATGCTAATCTTTGTGATGCACTTAAATGGTTGGAGTTGCAATGACCTTGCAGATTACAGCAACACACCAATTGCAAACTGCAGTCACAAGTTTGGCACTTGTAGCTCGTGCAATCATTTTGGCATCATCAACACAGGGTTCTACTCAACAAGATGGCATACTGGAGTCTGATGCAGTTCCTTCTCCTAAGGAGACACTCGTGGTGGCAATGTTTGACACTTTGCTTGGCATGGATGCCAATGATCCACCCAAGACCTTGGCCACCCTGCAGCTCTATTGTTCTGTATTTTCATCAGTAAGCATTCTTTTTCAGCTACTATGTACATATTTTTCAAGCTGCTTTTGATTTCGGCTGCACATTACTTGTGCAAGAAGCCTAGATCTTTTCTGGTGTTATCCTCATGTGCTTTAGACAAACCATTGGTGGGTCTTATGGTCCTTGCCTTTGTCAGAGCTCCATCTTGACCTTTGGTCACCCCTCCCTTTTTTCTAATGGTACCTCTAATCATGCATGGTCTATGCTGTCCTCTCTATGGGGTGAAAACCTTCTTCAAAGGCATTACTCACTGTTAACCATGTCTGTGAGTATGGTCCCCCTGCTAGGTAATGTAACTGTCAGAGTTTTCAATGACAGGTGGGAGTGTTGGGAGATCAATCAGATGGAGGTTCAGATGTGCTGCCCATTGATTGGTCAGATTGGCTCAATGAATTTCTTTCTCGTCTTTTCACTCTATTGGTACATTTGGAGCCAAGCAGCCAATCGTAAGTTGGTCAGTCCAAAACTTGTGATTTTGCCTTTGCAATTTGTGATGCAATTGCTTGTCATATTTTGCCTATCATAGAGTTGACATACTGTTAATAATATGCAAGCTCTCTGCAAAATTTTGTTCTTTGTTTGTTCCTTGCTGTCCTTTCCTTTAAAGTTCTGCTTTTCCTTTTCTGTTGGTCTGTTTTTTGTCTTGTCCTTGTGTTGTGGTCTGTTGCTAGCCAGTAGTATGGCTGAGTCTTCCTGTTGCTTCCAGATTTGCAGCAGAAATTCAGTTTGCAGGTTGGTGTTTTTCACTGGCCTTTACCCACTGTAGGGAGCTGATGAAGTCAGTGGGGAAGTTGTGGTAGTTAAGTCACTATCATACATACTACTGTTGATGGTCCCTGAACAAGTGTTCTTATGTAAGATATAATCTTAATAATATGCAAGCTCTTTGTAAAATCTTGTTTCCATGCCATGCACTGTTCATATGCATGATATCTTGTGCCTTGCTGGGAATGTGTGGGGTACAGAGGGGATGCTGGGTCTGACAGTGGTTCTCATCTTGTTGCAAAAACATTTCTTATGCAAGCGGGATCCTTCTATCATCATGTCATCGAGATTTTGTTTGGAAGATTGACCAGACCACTCTACCTGCAGGTAGACATCCTTTGCATGATACAGTTTTATCAGTGTGATTGATGTTCTGCCAGTGGAGAAAGGTGTCTTTATTTTCCAGCTAGCTTCAAATAATGCAATAGATATGTTACGGACAGGGAAGTGGAGGTTTAATCAGAAGAGTATGTGGCAGGCACTGCGTAAGGTGGCACGGTTTGTGCATGGGCAAGTGCTGCCTGGAGCGGTAGCAGAGGTTGGATTCTTGTGCACAGCTGCAGTTTATGCTAGTCCTGCAGATGCTGTGCCCCAGCTGCTGGGACCTCTGATGGACTCAATCCTTTCAGCACTTGCTGATGCACCAGTTACAGGGTTAAGTGGCGATGGGCCTTGGGCTGAGTTCAAGGTTGGTAAAGTTGCACCAAAGCTCCCCTGTGCTGTTTTATATGCGTGCTTCAGCATGATGCTGGGGCATGAGGTCCTGTTAAGCAAATTGAGCAGGGTTTTGATGTTTTTTTTGGGGGCAGTTTTGTCTTGTCTAAAGTTGGAAGAGATAAAAATGCTATGCTCTCTGTCCCCAAGGCTAAAAATAATAGATCTTTTTGTGGTGGGGGGAGCCCTGTTGAAGAAAGTAGCAGCTGCAAAGTCAAGTTCGAGCAAAAGGTGAAAGTGGCTTTCTAGGGCTACTTTTTCCTCTGACCAGAAAGCTTCTGAATAATTTGCTCAACTTCCTCCTTGTTCTTCCTAGAAAACAAGAGGCATTATATATTGATTACATAGTATAAGTCAATTTTATATAATCAATAAGTAGGTTAGTAGAGAAACATGGTATCCCTTCTGTTGATGCTCTGTACTACATCACAAGAAAAGTGGTAATGTGTACATCATTTCTTTTTTCAGTCAAAATGAAAAAAATTCACATTGGTTGAGGAACATGATTGGCTTCTGTGCAGGTGGGACTGTCACCAGGTTTGGAGTTATCAGTGACCTACCAACTCAATGTGCTCGCAATTGCTGTGATGTATGGTGGGCCTGCTCTGCTGCAATATGAAAAGCTCCTTATCCAAGTCATAGGAGCTGCATTTGATGCACCATCTTCTAAGGTTAGACGCAGTCTTGATATGTTTGTCACATTATGAGTGTGGTGGAATTGTGCATTCTCAGCATCTCTTCCTGTCACTTGAGAAGGCTTGTGGGGTATGACAAATGATAAAGATGTCTTCTTTTTGAAAGAAGCTTCTTGTTCAGGATAAATCAGTTTTTACTTTTGGTATTATTTTCTTTTCATACATTTGCTTGGGTACTTCTCCTTTTTTTGTGGAATCTGTCTGAGTAATCACATGCATATTCCACGGTCCTTTTTGGTGTGAAGTCTGTTGGTGTAATTGTTTATGTCTTGCTGTTTGCATAAGGTTTTCCATGTCAAGTCCACAATCTATGTCAATATTGCCATGCAATATCCAAAAGCATGCAATTTAGTGACATACAGTGTAAATATGATTTTGGCAGGTCAATGAGGCGGGCAGTCGGGTTCTCAGCGGGTTACTTGGAAGCCTTGTTCTTTACTACCCAATTGATCAACATCGGTAGGAGTTTCTGTGTTCCTTTTCTTTATATATGTCCTCTGATCATTTTATGTGTTCAACAGGTAGATCTTCCGTTTCTTCTCTGTCTCATCACCATCTTACCATTCTCCAGAGGGTTAAGTGCATTCTGCATGCTCAATGATTGTCTGGTTTGATGGTAGTTTGAAGATGTTTCTCACTAAGACTATATGTTGGACTGAGAGGACCTTTGGTATGGTCTTTGCATTTACAGGGTGCACACTGATATGGATGGAGCTGAGGCTTGGATAACTATGAAGGGTCCTGTTGATGATGGCCCCAAATGGCATTATCCAAACAATGATGAGATTGCCTTTGCAAACCATTTACTTAGCTTGCATCTTCAGAGCTCACTTGCTTCCCTGCGCAGCATTTGTAATGAGAACAGGCAGGCTAACTCTTCAGGTACTGCCTTCTATGTGCAAATAGGTGCTATATAGTTGTATCCAATCAAAGATTCATAGGAATAGTTGGGTGATGCAATTACCTGAGCCGTCAAGACCTAGGGGCTCCTCAAGTCCTGGAAGAAGAACCAGGGCAACCAAATTGCTCTGGTTATTTCCATTAGAAAGTACCCATCTTTATGAGTAGCCCCCACTGTATCAAGAGACAGCATAATGTTAATCTTGCAGATGATTCATCCTTCTTCCTTTCTTTGCAGAAGGCTGCCCTCTTAATTCTCCATTCTTGCAATCCACAGGTCAGCTGAAAGAGTGCTTGCGAGTGCTTCTGCTCCGAGTAGATGCATCCTTACGTGGAGTGCGGTCTTGCTTGCCTGATTTCGAAACTGGTTTCAAAGACCATAGTGGGCAGCCTTTGGTAGTAGCGGGTGCTGCTGGGGCAACTGTGGGGAGTGTCGTGCTTAGGGAGGAGACAGCCACCACACTTCACACAACTTTTGAGTAAAATTTCAGATCCCTTAGTTTTCATACCTCTTTCATCATTTGTAGGGCTCTTGGAATGAGCATCAAGCTTATAGCCTAGTTGTTCAGGGGTATTGCCACCTTGCAAGTGGTTGTTGTTTTATATCAAACTTGGTGCATGGTGGATGATAGCCCAATGCAGTCAGAGTTGGTCACCAGGAATCCAAGTCAACCATGGTGAGGGAGTCCAGGGAAAGATTTGGGCAAACAAACTGTATTGCAGAAATGTGAAAGTGACCACCTCCAGTGTAGACAGTAGGCCTAACAACAAGGAGACACATCAGTCACACTTGTCTGCAGACCTGGCATTATTTATTGTTTGACATGCTAAATGGAAGGCAGATAGGTAGCTCTCAGAAAGTAATACACTTGCCTTGTTGCCTGCGCAGATTCCTAGTTAAAGAGAGAGCAGATGACAGTGTGCTTCTTGTGTTACTTATTCAGGTCCTGGATTTGGCAGCAAACTATGGTGAGTACCACTTTTAAACCATTGTGGTGTTTAGGGTTACCATTATGTTTTGTGATTGTCAGTGAAGCCACAAGCCTGCCTTCTGATGCCAACTGAGTAATTGCAGGAGGGATTGAGTACGGACACTGGGTACAAGAACGCACACTGTGGAAGTATGAGTCAAAATGTTTCACTGAACCAAAGGTCAACTTCATCACAAATCCCCAAGGACGAGGGAAGCGCTGGTATGCTCCACAGAATGTTTTTTGATAAAAGGTTTTCATGACTAGTGGTTAACCTTTTATCTTTGGACAAACTCTTCTAATTGACTCTGTGGCCCTGCCCATATCTGTACAGTACAACAGGGAGGTGGATTTCAAATGTTCTTACTTGGTTAGTGTTGGGTGGAATGTGACACAGGCCACGGTGGTTGGTGGTGGAAATGGTGCATGCACGAAATGCTCTAAGGGCTTCACAGAATGGATATCGCCACTACCAGCGAGGGGTTGACAAGTTTGTTGCACCCAGCCATGTGGCTCTATTATCAAAAGACCTCCTAACATTAAGTCTGCATCATTACGATGCAGTCCGGTCGTAAGTCCCTGCAACTAGTCTTGTTTTCATCTTACATTCTCTCTGTGTCCCTCTTAAGTGCATAAATCAAGCAGCTTATTTTTCACTTGTAATGTTGGATTACCTGTGTAGGTGCATGGATAATGTTCAGCCTAGTGATAATTGGGTGAGACCTTTGGTCTAAATGCTGGTAGCCTAGAGGTCTCTGATTGACATCTGGGCAAAAATATGTTGTGCCCGGTGATGTTACTCAAAAGTCTCACCTTCAGGAAAGGAGGTGTTGGCCCTAAAGTTGAAAAGATGCTGATTGGGTATTACTGGGGTTGATGTCCTATGAGCAGAGTCTAGGTTGTTAGCATTTCATCTTTTACCAAAACCCCTGAAGGCTGCTTGACTCTGGAGTGTTGGCTATTTCAAAGCAGACTTGCAGCAGGTACACTTGGAAAGTTACTGAAGCGCTTTCAAATGCTAGTGAAAGATTGCATGCCAATTTTGACCGGGCGTTTACAAGACACTGGTGATACAGAGGATTCAGCGTTGGGTGCTTGTCGAGTCCTGATGTCTAGACCCATACTTCGCCATCTCATGCAGGTGTTTATCTTTCCACTTGGCTATAGCTCTACCTTGTTTTTTCTCCCTCTTCATAAGTTGTGTTCTTCCAGCAGCTAATAGTGAACAGAGATTTTTCTGATATAGGGTCATAATCATGTAAGCTCTCTTGTGATGAGGTCATGCAAGTGAGCTCAGATTTTTCACGATCTTAGGCATTGTGCATAGCTGGTGAGTAGGCAGACTTTTTTTAGAGGTCCCTGCTCCTTTCTCAGGAATCTTGATGTGCAGGATTGGAGTGATTTGGTCAGATTCTTACTGGCACTGCTCAACAGGTGCCATCTTTTTCTCCCTTTCTGTTATTAACCTCCATTTTTCCCACAGTTATGCACTTTCTCAATGAATTTTTTTTGCTACTGCCATTAGCTTGTGTATGCTTAGTTAGAGGCACCCATTAGTCCACACTAGAGGTACAGAGCTAATTACTGCCTGGAACATTGGTATGTAGACATGTGTAGTATGAAACATGAGTTCATTGAGGTTTAGTTCCAGTTTTTCAGGTCACTAGTTCTACTTCACAACATGGCTGTTGTATGGAAGAACTGACTGGTGCCTCTGTGTTTACTAACTGCAGTTCGCATCATGATTCTGTAAAAGCTCAGACTGCTATCAATGAGGTGAGTGACATGTGTAAAGCATCAAATTGTTATTAGCAACATGGATTCAGCAGACATTCATGTCTTGGTTGAAATGGTTCTTACTGCAAAGTTCATGAATATGTTTCTGATCATTGTCAACTGAATTTGACTCCTTTGCGTTACAAAAAATTTGCAGCTTTTTATTGTGTTCAATGTCCGCTCTGGAGGCCTTCGAGTCAGCTCTTTATCACACACAGAAGAACAGCCAGAAACAATGACATACACAGGGCTGATCAATTATATCAAGAGTCGCCTTGCTGATGGGGCTTTGAACATTCATTGGCGGTGTGTAATCTGGAGCCAAATTCTGTTCTGGTCTTCTGTTCTGTTCTCTTCTAGTTTTTGAAGTTAAGGCTGTGCAAATAGTGGGTCACAGAACTTGCTCTATATTCTATGCTTCTGTTGTTTTTCCCTTTTCATCACATTTGCAGCTTTTTACATGGAGGGGTGCCACTGGATGTGTGCCAGGTACAATTTAATGGCACAAGGCATGTTGCTGTTGTTGGTCGTGCCCCCTGTAGCTGATAAAGACTTGGCAACCTCAAGTGCAATATTGGGAGCAAGACAACTTATTTGTGGTGAGTAGCAAATAGCTGAAATGCATCACTAGAAGTTACTTAATGGTGCAGTTTCCTGGCATGGAACCCTAAAACCTATATGCAGGCATGACAGCCGTTTTGCTGAAAAATGTGCAACATGGTGTCTCTTCATCCTGTGTGCTATTGGATTCTTAGTCTAACCAGGAGCAATCAGTTATCCAAGTGTTATCCTGAGAGCTGAAGGCCCTAGATTTTAACAATTTGAGGGACTGGTTGACCCAATGACCTCCAGTAAAGATGTGTTTGTGAGGCACTACAGATGACAGACGCCGCTTGCAAGATATGGCTATGAACACTTAACTGATACACTCTTGGCTTGATGGAAATTTTGTGTTGAACATCTTATGGATGCAGATCAATTCCTGTCCAACCTTACAAGTGAACTCCCACCCCTTCGACCTCTGTCCGTGGCTGCATTACTGTTGCTTCTGCAACCGGGCCCACATAAGATGTCCTCAAGCGTATCCATGCATGGTTCTGCACAAAGCAACTTGTCAGCTGCTCTACATGTGCAGCAGAGTGTTGTCTCTATATTCCAGGGAGGAAACTTTGGGGAGAAGGTGGTGGGCAACCTTGCTGTTGATCATGTCTATACAGAAGGTCAAGGACGCAGTGTAGGTGGACTGCGGTCAATGCAAGAATTAGGTTTGACAGCATTACTACCATCCTTTCTCCGTGACTGGCCTCGCACACAAACCTGGGATGCTACTATGAGTGGAGAGGCATTTTCACCAAACCATGCCAAGCTTTTCAAACGTCTAGTACAAGAAGGTGGAGTGACTGTGCTGGATGCACTGCGTGCACCTGTAGAGAAGGCAATTAGTGCAGTTGAAGAGCGTGGCAACCAGAGTGTCTCTGCAGAGGTGTTGGCTGGCTTACTGCACTCAGATGTTACATGTGTGGTGGATGCCTGGGGGACTTGGATACGTCCACTATTGCGCAAGGCACTGTTGCAGTCAACAGTTGAATCTGCACCAGAATGGGCAGCATGTGTGCGTTTTGCTGTTACAGGAAAGGGCCCTGGAGGGCGTAGTGCTCCTTTGCTGCGTTACCAGATCTTGGAAAGCCTTTCGGAACCATTGGCACCTGCATCAGCTTCAACCAGCTTGGTAACCAAGCGTCTCATGTTTCTGCAGGCAGCTCTTGTGGAAGTGCTACCGGCCTCAAGATTGAAGAGTGAGAACCTGTATCAGGCATCCTTGCTCTCAGAGTTGCTGACCTGCATGAACCACCCTGCTTCACAGGTACAGAACTAAAGTAACTCCCCTTTCAACTTAGGCATCTGGCCTCAAGTGTGTATGGTGAGAAGCAGCTGGATTTGTGAAGTTGTATGTGTTTTTCTATTGCAGCAGAGGACACTAATGCTTTGCATGGTAAATACCAGTGTCGTGCGGTTAGTTGAATTTGTAAAGAACCACCAATTCCAGTTTTTTGAACATTTCAGAATCAGAGGACTGTCAGTTCTGGTTCTTGGATCAGAATCAAAGAACTGCCAGTCATAGTTGCTTCAACACCCTTAAAGAACCAGCAGTTTTATTGAAAGAACAAGTAAAGAACTGACTGTTTTATGGATGACTTTTTTTTCAATTTTTTTGAGAACCATGGTTATCAATCCTAAGAACTGCCTTGATATCCACCAGGGGTGTGTTCCTGTTTTTAATGCTGACCCAACACTGGTAAACACTGCTCTCTATTGTGCCTGAATGCCCTTTTGTTGTTGAGAGCAGGTCCGTGAAGGAGTGGGGAACCTCATGTGTGTTGTGGGTGGAAACCTTTCAATTGCTTTGAGGTTGGCTGCAACAAGCCATGACACAGATGCAGCTGTGGCTGAGAATATGGTTTCTGTGGATGAAAGTATTAAGAGATGGAGCATGGAGATGGTCGAGGGTGCAGCGGCTGCTGCATCAAAGATTCAGATAAGGAATGGGCAAACACTGGGGGGTACAGCTTTGGCTGTTTCAAGCAGCACAGGACCATTAAGCAGCAGTGGAGTTGAAGCTGAAGTTACTGAGGGTGATGCTGCTGCAAAATGGATGGAAACAGTAAGGAGACTTGCAGATCTGAAGTTGATATTTGGTGTCACTCTGATGTATGCCATGTTAGCATTCGTAGTGTTCCTATCTGCTGTGATTTGTGCATCATGGGCATCAAAGAAAGAGCAGGGCCCCACTGCTCATGTGGCACCTATCTACTTCTGTGGATGTTTGTAAACTCTGGATAAGCTTCAAGGAAGCCCTGTAATGGTGGAATTCATGCCCAGAAAACTCCTGCTAATTACACTAGTAAACATATTAGAAAAATCATGTTGACATGCCACTGACTCTGCTTGTTGCATGGTCTCAGGCACTCTTCTTTGTTAGTGCAAGCATCAAGTCAGGTAGGGCAGTACCTCTCAACAGTGTCATTGTTGGACTTCTCCACCCAATTTTCTCATTGCAGGTCAGGGTTCAACCACTGTTTCCTGATTTTGCAACTCAGAAAACACACATGCTTATTTCAGTACTTTGCCACTCCAAAAGAGTTTTTTTCAGTAGGTGATTGAGCATGAGCTGCAAATCATGTTGGAAAAGTATTCTTGAAACAACAATCTGGTCTGGCAGTTTGAGTGTGGTCACCTTCAAGCAATAGCTATTTTTATTACAGCCAGGTGCTCTAGCTAGGGGCTGTAGAGACAGAGGTATAAGGTGAGAACTGTGTATTGGGGAGGACAGGAGACAGCAGACAAAGAGCTCTCAGCTTTGGCAAAAGGTGTGCTACGACTACTGAATTCAGCAGCACCATTTGATAGTGAACAAGTCGGGGGGGCTGTGACGGCAGTTCTTGCAGGAACCTCTGACCTGAACTGGCACACACGTTTTGCAGCATTGACATTTCTCCAATCTCTTGTGTACAGGTTTGTTGAGTTTACCTTCTTTTTGTGACATTTCCAGGATTTGCAAAGCCCCTTTTGAAATAGGGAGCATGTGAAGCAGTAGTCCTTTAGAAACTAAATCCTTGAGAATATGCTGAGGATGCTTCATTGTGCAGCTGCAAAGGTGGCAGAATTGGACAGGTCTGGTGGTGATAAGTCCTTGTCTTTTGCAGGCACACTTTCATCTTGGCAGGTACTGCCATGGCAGCACTGTGGAGACGTGTGCAAGAACTTCTGTCTGATCCACAACTTGAGGTAACTCTTGCATAATGGAGTTTCTGGTTGCTTCTTCCCTGTAGCCACTTATAGCATGACACAAACAGGGAGCTAAGATACTAGCTAAGATACTCTGAGCTGTGCAGGTAAGGGATTTAGCAGCTACAACATTGTCAGGCATGCTGAAGGGAACTGATGGTGAGCTGGCTAAGGCGTTTAGGGAACAAGCCTTGGCTGCTTCACTTTCCTTTCAAGGTTCAACCATTGGGAAGAATAGGTATCTCCACTGGCCAACAAATGCACTGCCCCTTTGAAGAACCTCTTATGTACAAAAGAATGTCTTAACATGAAGCGAATGGCCTAGCATAGAGTCTTATGGGTGTACTCGATTTCAACAAAGATTGGAATTCAGTTACAAGAGGGTAAACATGGTGTTGCAGGAAAAAAGGAGCAGTAGGAAATGGGTTGAGTACTGCATCTGTGCATGGAATTGTATTGGGACTTGCTGCATGTGTTCTGTCCATGCCATATGATATGCCCAGGTATGTTTTACTATGTCCTTTTAATGCATATTCTGTTGTATCACCATCATCTCAGTCAAGCTTTTTGACTCTCTGCTGTGGTTTCTGATGGAGTTTGAATGTATCTGGGTCAGATCTGAGGCTGAACTGATGTGGTTCATTTTTCTTCTACATGTTGCAGTTGGCTACCAGAGATGGTGACACAGCTCGCCAAATTCACTAAAGAACCTGCACCAATGCGTACTACAGTTACAAAGACAATTGCTGAATTTCGACGCACTCATTTCGATACATGGAGTTTTCAAAAGGCTGCTTTTACTGAAGAGCAATTGGAGGTATGGTTCCATCTCTTGTAACCATTATTACTCAGTGTATTCCAATGGAAAACTTCCATTTATTTCCAGTTTCTTGGCTCAAGTTCCACCAATCTGCAGGGTGTAGGTGTAGGTGCTCTCTCATGAACCTGATGTAATTTTGTAGATGTGTATGGTGGTGGTTATCCGCACCATATATTCACTCAATTCTGAGTTACTATTATGTGCTTTGAGCACAGCTGGAAAGGGAAAGTTGTTATATTGCTTCAGATCAACTAAAAACCTGAAAAGGCTCTCAGAAACTCGCACTGGGCTGTAATATTTATCTGAGTACCCAATCTCATAGATGCCAATTTTGTGTAGCAATCAAAATGCTCTACAAAAAATATTGTGATGCTCTTAAGAACCTCACGGGCAGTAATATCAGAGATGTTGTGGCCCCTAGGCAAGAATGACAATTCTGCAGTAGACTGCAATTGACAAGCTTAGTTGCCATGATTATAATTAAATATTGAACCATGTGCTAGTTACAGAATTGAAACCTTTTGTAATTTGTTTTGGGTCATTGACACTAGATTGTAATTTCTATTGTCAAAGATCTTCAAGATTGCGAATGATGATGTGTGCAGCAAATGATTGTTTCTTCATGTTTTGCTCCCTTCCTCTGTTTGTGCAGGTACTCACTGATTTGACAAACTCGGCATCATACTTCGTTTGAAACCTTTTCCAAATTTTCATATCTGGATTTTCAACAATACAAAAATGCCCAGGGCAGCACATGTAGGGTTTCTTCAGGAGGCCAAGGTAGGTCTCTGGGTATGTCTAAACATTACGTAGTGGAGCAAAATTAGTGCACTATATATATGTATGTATAACATACATAATTTTGCATAGATTTTTGATTTTTGATATCAAAAACTTTTTCTATTGCTCAAGTAAAATTAATGTTTTTTGTTGTTGTGATTGATGACAATGATGAGGATTTGCAAGGCCTCATATTGATTTAGTTTTGAATTGGAAGTAAAAGTCTCTTATAAAGAATTTTTAGAAGTTGATGTTGTGTAGCGTATGGAAGTTTCCAAGAAATTTACTTTTATGTTATTTGCTTGCTCTCTATAAAAGCCCATTTACACCAAAATGTTCTTTTTCTTTGTACAGAAGGGTTGTGGTATCATGCAATGAAACTCTCAAAATCATCTTTGTTGCAGTTTTCCCCTCCTTTCTATTTATTTATTATTTACCTATTGGTTAGCTTTATTTTCTGGACTGTTTAGGAAATGGCATCATTGGCATTGCACTGCTGCGGCAAATGCAATAAATATGATGGTAGTGGATATATTATTTGTGTAGGAATTATTTTCTTGAATTATTGCAATAAGAAGTTATTGCAACTCTGAAGGTAGTGGACGGTTGTGTTGGAATAAATTTTCTTTCTGTAGTTTTTCTCCAGTTAGTGATTTGAGTTGGAGATTATTTTGTTTTTGTTTGGAATATTTTTAGTTAGAACTTAGTGGGAGATTTTGGTCAATTAATTATAACTACTTTTTCTTGAAAATGATAATTTTCTCAACTTGTTCCAGTTTGTTCCATCCTATATATATATATATGTATATATATGTATGTATGTATTGATGTATGTATACTTATTGCAGATGCAAAAAGAAATGATTTGATAGATACTTGTTTTCAAAAATACTAAAATAATTTTTCTTGCTGGAGATTGGAACATGGTAATTTTTGGGGACATTTTTTGGGAGAAAAAAGAACACCTCAACTTTTATGTATATAAGCTAAAATTCACTAGAAATATTCAAGTAGAGAGATTCTGTGATGCTCTCTCTCTTTCAATCTCTGAATCATATAGCAAAATGACATTGTAAAGCCATAAGTGCATTTCATGATGTTCCATTAGTTTGTTATTTACATGAAACCTTGTATTAGACTTGTGTGAAAATTATATTATTGCAAGACGGAATCAAATTACCCTATTTTAAATTTTTTTGAAAACCTTTTCTAGTCTAATTAGTGGGCAATACAGAATAAATTGCATGAATGTACGTTTTCCATATGCAAATGAAGTGGTAGCCTGTACAAAGATTTGGCCTATGATTCAATTATTAGATAATTATGCGATTTAATTTTGATCTTAAACAATCTTAAACAATACAATGTGTCACCAAACTATACATAAAATGTTGTATTTTTAGTAACCAATGAATATTAATTCCTCATAAAGCCAAGAGAAATTCAAAATTTGTGAAACAAAATGACCAAAATTGTCTTAGTAGAAGCCATGTCCATGTCCACCCCCAAGGACTCTTGTCATGAAATCCTTTTATACAAAACAACTCCAAGCAATACTAACACAAACAACAAGCTTAGTCTCCTTTCACTTCAGGCGTAGGTAGGGTTTAGGATTTAGCATTTAGGGTTTAGTAGAAGATGAAAACCCATGTGTAAGAAAACTCACCTCGAATTTTGTGTATTTGTGGGTTCAATTCACTCTCAGGGCATAACATTAGGAGCAATGTTTTCTTTTTCTTTTATTTTAAAATTCCGTGAACTTTCACATCCAGGCAACAAAAAAAAGCTTTTAAAAAAAAATGGTGCAAAGTTGCCACATTATGAGAAATTTTTTTTTGAAGTTGCCATATTTAGACAATAGGTTTTAGCATGTTGCCAAAAATTATTATAGCACAATTCCTAAACTTTTCTAACTGTCCAAATTTGGCTGAGTCCTCTTGTGGAACCAGATGTTCTTTGATTTCCAAATTTTCAGAAATGCCAAAAATGAAGGTCGTTAAAAAAAAAAAAAAAAACAATTACCCAACTGCCCAAATTAGCCCTGGAATATGCCTTTTAGTATCTGGTGTCTTTTAAGAGTTTAATTTTTGGCATAAACTGTGAGTAATGTGTCTCAAAACATCTACTTACATGGGCAATCAATGTGCATTTATTGTAGTCCTATTTTCATTAGGAACTGAACAATCAATAATTGATTGAATCCGAATATGGAATTTCCATAAATGAGATCAAAAGGGAGTTGGATTCCCTCACCCATGTATGATTTAACAACCATTTATTTGCACACAATTACAACTCGTAATTTCTGCACATAAAAAACCTTTAGATTTTTCTTAGTGTAATTGGAGGTACATTTACAGACCATAAAATCTCATTGGGGATTTCAGAAGAATGAAATCACAGGCACAGGCATTTTTGCTTTCATGGGTGGGAATAACATGTCCATATTGTTCATGACCTGAAACCAACTTTAGCATTATTGTAAGTGGTTTTGTCATCATACTGGGGGATTTTAATGCGAATCAACAATTGAGAACACAATTGAAATGTGAATTGGCGGTGAGAAAACTAGTTTTGCTTTGGAATAGGCCTTGGAAGAACCCATTGCCACCTAATGGAATTTCCTGCTTTATAAGCTCTTCATCCTCTTTTGCAAATTTAGGCTAGGATTATCTGACACCCAAAATTTGTTGATTCCCATTCAAAGTTTTGGAAAAGAAATAAAATTCCCTTTGGTAATTTTGGTTGAGGTTCAATAGGTGTGGCAAATAGTCCAGAACAGCCAAGCTCGTGATTATCCAACCATGCATGTAAAGACCAGTGTTGGTTGGCTACTGATTTTTTCATAAGCGTTCCATAGGTTTTTCAAAAAATTTGGGTGCCATTAGGTTATCTATATTTTTGGTAATAACTATCAGTTATACACCAGTTATAGGGCTCTTAAGAAAATTTAAATTAAAAAAAATTCTGTTTTTAATTTTCTATCATAAAAAAAGTTAGGATTGATAACCCAACTGGATGATAATCAAGTCATCTGGGTAGGTTATTAGATTTTGAAATTTCAATACGAGATGGTTAGGTTATTAATAGGCAGGTTGATAACTGAGTTAAAACTCAATAACCAGCCAGCACTGGTCAAGATGTAGCCAAAACCCCAGTTGGGCATGCTAGTGGTAACTTTCAGCATTTTTTCATTCTCTGATTTGGAAAATGAAAATCTAGAGCATTACAATATGACTTTTAATTTTAATTTTTTTTTGTTGTAGGTCTTGAGCACTATAAAAGACTTGTTAGCAAACAGGTGTAGGATAGACTATAGGATTACAAAATATTTCATATTATTTCAATATAATATCATTTTTTTGTGATATAATGTATTCAAAATAATGCTTCAAGAATCCTTGAGATACATCCATATTATTTGATGACATAGTTTCAGCTCTAAGTATTTGGTAAACATTAATGTCCAAATACTGGTAAGCTTATTATCTTTGTCAAAAATATCATAAAATGTTTAAGTAATATATTCGAAGAATGAATTCTTTTACTTTGGATAAGTGGGTGCTAATGGATAGAAAAAGGAGGATGGTATGAAGACTATGTTGAATTTTTAAAATTCCATTCTGAAATTTTTCGGCTAAGGACATTCAATTTGAAAAGCATAATTAAAAATTTCAAAAATGATGTGATTTTGAGGGGTTTCAAATTTCAATGGTCAGAAGTGTGGGAAAAAAAAACTAAAAATCATAAATTTTTCATATTTGGTTCTAGCAAGTAAGCAAAAAGGATGATAAAAACATTGTGTACTTTCATATCTGGTTTATAGTAACTGTTGGCTAAATCTTTCTATGGATGATCAGCACTTTGGCTACATCACAAAGTTCATGAAAAACACATTAGTGCTGGGTCACATAATCCCTAATCAAATAAAGATCGATTCATTGGCACACTTTTGTGGACTTAGAGAACGGCATGTTTTCTGGCATTAAAAACCATGGAATTCCACCAGAAGTATAGGGAACAATAGCTGAGTCAGCACCATTGCGGAACCACCGTGGGCAAACGGCCCCGCCTCATATTTCATATAGGTGAAGGCCTACTCCCCAAGGCTTTCCCTAATTTGAGGGTTGTTGCCTCAAGGGTGTAGGCTCAAAAACTAGGGGAGGCCCATGGGAGCAGGCCTTCCCAAGCAAAAAGCACAAACCCTCTTTTATTTAAGTGTCACGAGGTCTGCATGCAATCAGGCAGATGGGTCTTTCAACTGATAAAGGGCTCTTACATGCTAAGAGGTGCTTTCAAATTAGGGCAGGAAAAAAAAAACAAAAAAAAACACTTGATGCTTTACATTACAGGGGAGCTTGTATAGGCCCTCTCCTGCTTGCAGCTACACATTCTCATGTGCTTTGCATAACATCCCTTTCCTTAGGTTCAGAATTGATAACTTAGCCTGCTTGCAGCTACACATTCTCATGTGCTTTGCATAACATCCCTTTCCTTAGGTTCATACTTGATAACTTAGCCTGTGTGTATCTTTATTTGTTGGTTGGTGACGAAGTTGATTGATAGCGATAATTGACACATGTTATGAATTTCCTTTCAACCTAATGAGAGTTTTAAGGACACTTTAATTCACTCCTTTTGTGTATTATTGATCTATGGGAGCTTCAAGTGATTATGACGGGCATCATTTACCGGATTTATAGTTGATTAAAGTGAATTTCTTTTTCTTTTTCTTTTTGAGTTAGCTGCATGGTGGTGTTGAAGTTTATGTAGATCTTGCACTTCTTATGTACTTACTAAAATAATGCCAATTCATAACTAAAGAAAATAACACAATGAATTCATGTTGCAACTATGTCCACAAACATTAATACCATTCAGATTTAGGGTTCAGATCCCTACACCTCATCCAATTTTATTTGACCTAAAAAGGGCTATGTCATTAATGAGTTTTTTATTTAAAAAAAAGAGGGATGTCATAAGGCATGGCTACTACAATGGTGGGGAGCAGAAATAGTTGGAATACATGAGTGATTCATTAATAATGTAAATGCCTTCATCCTAGTGCTTTACCCTACAAGTAAATTATTTTGCCTTGATTAGAGCTTTGTACATTGATCCATTATTCATTTTGATCATATCATGGTGATCACCTCACACTTATTGAAGTAGACTTGTTTTATTGGTGAAATTTTGTTGAAATGCAATATTAAAAATGAAAAATGTGAAAATGAAGTGGTTTTTTGAGGGTTTCAATTGCCAGAAGTAAAAGAACGCAACTTCAAAAATTGCTAGATTTGTATAGTTGGTTTTGGTAAATAGCCCAAAATTATAGAAGGATGATGAAATTTTGGTATTTTCGTACCTGGTCTATATCCAAATTTGTTTAAATCTTCCTATTGGAAATTTTCACTTTCATCAAATCATCCTATGGCTGATTGCCACTTTGGCTGTGTCACAAAATTCATAAGAAAATCACCGGATTGAAGTCCTTTGTTGGGACCCACATGCTATAGCAGACCCATGCTACATTTGTATGTACAAAGCTCCACTCTAATTAATAGTTGTATTGTGGGTGAAAATGAATTTATTGCATCCTATTGCACATAAAAGGATAAATTCAAATGAAGCCAGACCAAGTGAGAATGTGATCCTTAAGTGAGCATCAATTTATGGATGGTTTATTTTGTTTTGTTGAAAATTTACCAAAAGGAAACACTTATTTTCAATAGTTCATCATTATTTTTGTCAATCTCAAATTTGAATTTACTATATTAACATGGACATGAAAAGGCACATGTCTTACAGGGACCTCCCCTACAACTTTAGGATAAAGTGTCCTCTGTCCTGGGATCTCACAGGGTTCATATCTGATTGATGAAATTAAGCCATATAACCCCATTGAAATGATAAAGCGTTTCAGCTCAATTTTTTCTAATGCAATTGAAACAATGAAATAGTCACAACCATCAATGTTCTACTTGGCCATTGACATGATGTGATCCTAAAAATGTCTAGCGAAGGCCACACTTTGCTTTCAAGTTGTCAAGTTTTATACAAGTCCAATAAAAACTTCTCAAGCATACTTGACTTAACTAATATAGAGGGAATTCTTTGTTCCAACAAAAAATAAAAATAAAAATAATTAATTTTATATTAGTTTTTAAAGGGTAAAACCATTACTCAACTCCAGCACCCGATGAGTCAACCCTAGTCTGAACCACCCACCAAAACCAAGGGGGGGCGGGGGGGGCTAGGGGGGTGGGTGCTTCAAGTGCCATCTAAGGAACAACCAGCCAATCCAATCTACTCTTTCATCATCTGTCATACAAAGCCTTTCACCACTCCTAATTAGCATTTGACACCCCTAAAGCCTCAATTTTAATGTGGCCTTTGACACCAGGCCACATATTACACATGAAGTGCATTTGAATTCGCCATGCTTTGCAATTTGAGCCTTCTTTTTTAGATCTCTAGTTATCACCAGGTTAGCAGAGAACTATATCACTAAGTCTTTTTGTTCTGAGTTTGAGCCAGTCCTAATACATATGTTTACTGAATATGAGGGTTTGAGCAGTCCTCATACATAAGTTTACTGAGTTATCTTGGAATGCTTTTTTCCATTTCTGAAATTTGGTATCTAGAAAACTTGAAAACCTCCTTCCTTTGCCATTTATTTTTTAAAATGTGAGCAGCAAAAAATTTCCTAAAATAACCATCTGTCACACTCTTTATTGTTTTTCCAATTTTGTGATGTTGCTTAAGTGGTGATCATCCACAAGTACATTTAGCCAAATTTGGCAATATTCAAAATGTGAAACTAAAAAAAAAAAGAAAAAAGCACCCTTTCATATTTTAGGCAATTGCAGTGATTTTTGGCAATGTTTTTTCAAAAAACAGGGAACTTTTGACAAAATGTTCTTTTACCAAAAAAAATTTTCTCAAAATGGCTAAAGTTCTCCACAAAAGAGGGCCACTGCTCACACTTAACAACTACTGCTAAAAAAAGAAAATGATGAAAACACTCCAAAAAAGAGGAGACTACAAAACGCTGTTCCAAAACGTTTATGTGGTAGACATCAAACTCTAAGTCCTGTCTAATCAAGGTTAATGACAGCCGGCACAATTTTAAACCAGGTACTTACTTGACAACCACCATGGGTGAAAACGTAGCCTGTCTCTATAATGCATAAGCGTTCCCCTCCGTCATGCCAGCTATGAACAGTACTCGCCTGTTGCAGTAGATTGTAACGGGAAAATATGAAGCAGCGTCTTCACATCCATTCGAAACACATCCTCTACATCATCGTTGCGCATGAGGCATCACGAGTCATGGAGCTTCTTCAGATCCCATCCAAACACATCTTCGTCTTCATCATTTCCGCGCTTCAGTCTCAGGCGAGAGCGTCCTTCTTTCACATCCATTCCAACAGATCTTCTTCATCTTTCCGCATGAGGCATCACACCCAGGAGCGTCTTCACATCCCATCCAAGCACATCTTCGTCGTCATCATCTGCGGGCATGAGTCCTCCTTCATAGAGCTAGCTTCTTTCACATCCACTCCAACACATCTTGTTCTTCATCTTTGCGCATGAGCCGTCTTCATTGGGAGCGAGCTTCTTCATATCCATTCCAACACATCTTGTTCTCCATAGTTGAGCACGAGTCTTCACGCAACAGCGAGGAGGAACACCTTGCAGTGGATGCGAGGAGCCCCACGCGAGCAGACAGCTAAAGCTTCAGAACGTGTAAGTACGTGCATTCTCTACTGTCCTTCATCTTTGTGCTGCATGCGACGTTGTTGTTCACAGAGGAGCTTGGAAGAAGCAAAGCAGAATGAGAGCTTCATCAGATTGCATGCGCTATCTTCTTCCTCATCTTTGCCCATGACTTTGT
>Ga0116227_10001740_pt1 | contig 49225 bp, 35 predicted proteins | sample S1TSphgellanicum_FD_89693 | JGI IMG/M metagenome (GOLD analysis project Ga0116227, IMG submission 89693) | Host-associated microbial communities from peat moss isolated from Minnesota, USA - S1T2_Fb - Sphagnum magellanicum MG | ecosystem: Host-associated > Plants > Peat moss > Unclassified... | reverse complement strand
CTGAATTTTCGGCCATTAAAATCATCCCTTGTGATAAAATTCCTTTGATTTCACGCGGTGCCAAATTTACAATCATACTCACTTGTTTACCAATAACCTCTTCTGGACTATAATATTCTGCTATTCCAGATACAACAGTACGTTCATCCAAGCCTGTCTTAATTGTAAGCTTTAAAAGTTTTTTAGTTTTTTCTACTTTCTCAGCAGCGATAATTGTAGCTACCCGAATGTCTACTTTAGAGAAATCATCAAACTGTATATCTGCTTTCGCAGAAGCAATTTCTAGCTTTTCGGCGGCATTTAGTGCTTTGCTGTGATTAAGTTTGTTAATTTGAAAATCAATTGTGGCATCTTCTATTTTCTCGAAAAGTAAATCTGGCTCACCAATTTCATGACCGCGCTTAATTAGATTAATGGAGCCTGCTTCTTCCCATTCATGGCCGCGGTTTCTCAACATTTTCATCAATTTATCAGCAGTGAACGGCAAAAATGGTTCAATTAAAATTTGAAGGTTTGTACAAATCTGTAAAGAAATAAATAATATGGTACGTACGCGGTCTTCATCCGTTTTAATTAGCTTCCAAGGCTCCGTTTCTGCTAAATACTTATTGCCTAAACGGGCAACATTCATCACCTCAGTTAATGCTTCTCTAAAACGATAGTGCTCTATGGATGAAGCTATTTTAGTTGGATAATTGGCCAAATCATCTATTACGGTCTGATCCTGATCCGTTAAGTTCATACACGTTGGCACTACACCATTAAAATATTTATGGGTAAGGACCATTACACGGTTTACAAAATTGCCTAAAATAGCAACCAGCTCATTGTTGTTTCTGGCTTGAAAATCTTTCCAGGTAAAATCATTGTCCTTAGTCTCAGGGGCTGTCGCAGTCAATACATAACGCAATACATCTTGCTTTCCTTCAAATTCTCTTAAATATTCATTTAGCCAAACAGCCCAATTTTTTGAAGTTGATATTTTTTGACCTTCTAAGTTTAAAAATTCATTTGCCGGTACGTTATCTGCTAAGGTATAACCTCCGTGGGCCATCAACATGGCTGGAAAAATAATACAGTGAAATACAATATTATCTTTACCTATAAAGTGAACCAGTTTAGTATCGTTACTTTTCCAATACTCTTCCCAGTTACATTTGTCACTTTCAAAACTACTAATATAGTATTCTTCAGCTTTTGGGTTCCAAACATCGAGTTTTGCATAGTTGCACAATTCTTTGGTTGCAGAAATATAACCAATCGGGGCATCAAACCAAACATAAAGCACCTTACCTTCTGCACCCTTAACAGGTACACGAATACCCCAATCCAGATCACGGGTCATGGCCCTAGGTTGCAAACCTGCATTTAGCCAACTCTGGCATTGACCATATACATTTGGTCGCCATTCTTTATGACTTTCTATGTACTCCCGTAAACGTCCTTCATATTTATCTAAGGGCAAAAACCAATTTTTAGTTTCCTTTAGAACAGGTTTATTTCCTGATAAAGTTGATTTTGGATTGATAAGGTCAGTTGCATTTAATGTCGAGCCGCAGTTTTCACACTGATCGCCATAGGCATTTTCATTACCACATTTCGGGCACGTACCTGTAATATAGCGGTCGGCCAAAAAAGTTTTGGCTTCTTCATCATAATACTGCTCTGTTATTTCTTCTGTAAATACACCTTTATCATATAGAGTTTCAAAAAAATCTGCTGCGGTTTGATGATGTGTTAAAGATGAAGTACGGTGATAAATATCAAATGAAACCCCAAATTCTTTAAAGGAATCGCCAATAATTTTATGGTATTTATCAACAACTTCCTGCGGTGTAATTCCTTCACGTTTTGCTTTTAGCGTAATAGGCACACCGTTTTCATCCGATCCGCATACAAACTTTACATCTCTTTTATTTGAGCGTAAATAGCGCACATATATATCAGCAGGAATATAAACACCGGCCAAATGTCCAATATGAACAGGGCCATTTGTATAAGGAAGCGCTGCTGTAACGGTATATCTTTTTATTTTACTATTATCCAAAACAATTTTTTTTAATTTGCAAAGATAAGTTTTTTGATTATGATAAAGCAGCCTCAGTATTTAAAAAAAGGAGATAAAATTGCCATTGTTTGTCCGGCGAAGAAATTACCAAAGCCAATTGATATTGGAATTGAGGTTTTAAAAAGCTGGGGACTGGAAGTAGTTACTGGTAAAAGTGTGTCTGCCAGTCATCACCAATTTGCTGGCAACGATAAGTTACGTACTGCTGATTTACAGCAATACTTAGATGATCCAAGTATAAAAGCCATTATTGCGGGTCGAGGTGGTTATGGAACTATCCGGATTATTGATGATTTGGATTTTACTCAATTTAAGCAAAACCCGAAGTGGATTGTTGGGTTTAGTGATATAACCGTTTTGTTATCACACTTAATTGCAAAACTGAATACACAGTGTTTACATGCACAAATGCCCTATACTTTTGATGAAGCAACGCCAGAATCTTTAATCTCTTTACAAAAAGCACTGTTTGGCGAAAAACAATCTTACAGCTATAAAAGTGAGTTTAAAAATAGAACAGGCACTTGTGACGGTATATTAATTGGCGGAAATTTAACCTTGCTGTGCATGATGGAGGGCTCGGTTTCAGAAATGGATTTTGACCATAAAATTTTGTTCTTGGAGGATGTTGGAGAGCATGAATATGCTATCGACAGAATGTTAAGAATGTTAAAAAGAGCAGGTAAGCTTAAAAATTTAAACGGCTTAATTATTGGCGCTTTTAATGAAATTGACGAAGAAAAAATTTCATTCGGCCAAACAGCTGATGAGGTGATTTGGGATATTATTAAGGAATATGACTATCCTGTTTGTTTCAATTTCCCTTCAGGCCACATTAACAATAATTTAGCTATGACGTTGGGCGCCCCTGTAGTTTTAGATGTAGAAACATATAATGTAAACTTTAAATATATTTAGAATGGCTGTATTAGATAGTTTAGGAAAATACCGAAACACAGGTTTGTTAATTTTAAGAGTGGGCTTAGGGGTAATGATGATGGTGCACGGCTTGCCAAAAATTATGGGTGGCCCCGATAAATGGACCGGATTAGGTGGAAGTATGAGTGTTATCGGCGTAAATTTTATGCTGGTATTTTGGGGCTTCATGGCGGCAATATCTGAAGGATTGGGAGGCTTTTTATTGATACTCGGCTTATTCTTTAGACCTATAAACTTACTTCTTGTTTTTACCATGGTTATAGCCTCTTTAGTTCATTTAGCTAAAGGCGATGGAATAAACGGAGCCAGCCATGCAATAGAGCTGGGCATTGTGTTTTTAGGCTTAATTTTTATTGGCCCAGGGAAATATAGTGTGGATAGGAAGTGATTAAAATTCGTTTTAAAACAAAGAAAGCCACCTTGCAATAAAGTAAGGTGGCTTTTCTTTTTGATTGTATATCCTATTTAAGATTAAGTGTCACAGTTTTTGGTGTACCTAAACTTGCTTCAGCATCTCCGGTTATAGATGCGAGAGTAATCGTTAAAGTTTTACCTACTCCATAACCAACAGGAATGTCTAAATTAATATTGCTACTTGTTACTCCAGGACTAAAACTAAGCGTGCCACTAGTACGAAGGATATAATCCGTACCTGCTGTTCCACCTGTAATAGTATAAGGAACAGAAATTGTAGCCGAGCTAGGAGATGAAAGCTTAACTTCATAATTTTTATTTCCAGCTGTCGTCACGTCTACAGGAGTTGTTGTTACGAACGCTACTGTTTTTAAGTCATCAGTTACAGTAATTGTATAAAGTGCGCTTGCTGTATTAACTGACACTTCTGAACCTGCTGGCGCCGTTGCTCCTGTTAATCTAACTTCATATACATTATCTGCATCAACAGTTAAATTATCATTTAATCTAATTTCAATGAAAGCAGTTTTTTCACCTGCAGCAATTACTAAAGGATTAGGTGAAACAACTACCAAATTATTTGCTAAATTTCCAGCTTTTGGAGTTACTGTATAAGATACAGTAGTTTGAGCCTTAAGCGCAGAAGATATTACAATCGGAACCTTAATTGTTTGTGCAGCAACAGTCTCTTTAATTGCTAAAGTTGCACTAGAAAAGCCAATTAAATTTTTAGAAACTACTATATTTCTCACTTCACTGCTATTAACTCCTAATGCTCCAATCGTTAGATCTGTATTACCTTTTTTAGCACCAGTAATTTTAAAAACTGCAGTAGATGTAGCACTCCCCGAGGGAACTAAACTACTTGGAATAGCTAAAGTTACATCAGCACTTAATGCGTCTCTTGGAATAGTTACAGTTCCTGTAGTTGTAAAAGCACCTGTTACAGAATAGCTTACTACTACATTTTCCTGAACAGAAGTTTTTAATCTTACTGCAATTGTTGCAGTTGTACCTTCTACAACACTTAGATTAGTTTTAGTTGTAATTTCAACATATGGTGGCAAACTATTACTAAAATCATAGTTATCTCCAGGGCCTTTTTTATCACAGGCCTGTAATAACAAACAGGCTGTCATAGTCATTAATATTATTATCTTTTTCATATCTATCGATTCTATAAGTCAAACCACATTTTTACGTTATACTTAATTGTTGTTTTCGGTGCATTTGGATTTGCAGAAATCTCATTAACAATCGGGTATTCGTATCTTCTGAATAATCCTCCTGCAGGTGCTCCAACAGGCAATGTTAAAGCTGGCACTTCACTGCCTTCTGGACCAGATCTTCTCCATTGTGTAAAGGCATCAAGTCCTCTATCCATTTTATCTACCCATTGTTGCTCATGAATTGCTTGAATTGCCTGAGCTGCGGTAGTAAAATTAGGGAACTGATTTGCAAAAGTTGCCGCATCAGTTGATGAAACACCAAAGAATTTACAAGACTCAGCAAGAGCAGTTCTATAAAGTGTACTTGCTTTAGTTAAATCAACAGCAACACCTAAGCCTCTTGCATAAATTTCAGCCTCGTTGAACAATTCCTCTTGAAGCGTAAACATTACTTCAGGAGCAGCTGGAGATTGTAAAGTCGCTGCAATTCTAGGGTTAGCTGCGTTTACTGCATCTGCTCCAGGTACAACACCTACATATTTTGCAGCAGTAGAAGGTTTATCAAAATATTTAGGCAAACGTGGATCAGGAGCAACTGGAAAAGGTACAACTGGATCCATGATATCTGTTACATATTTTGAAGCAAAGAAAAAGTTTAAACCACCATTATATTGCAAGCTAATTGCATATTTCGGGTTTCTTTTACCTGCTACATCAACAAATGCAATTTTAGCATTGTCAGTTGCTGCATTTACCAATGATGCAGTGCCAGCTGTTGCGATCGCACCGATATCAGTTGCTTTAGTAGGATCTTTATCAACCATAGTTAATAAAGTACGTAATTTTAATGATTTTGCTAATCTTTTCCATTTGCCTATATCACCACCATAAAATAAATCATAAGCTGTATCGCCAGATTTTCCGATTTTTAAAGGGCTAGACTCATCAAATTGGGCTAAAGCTTGGTCTAATAGGCCTATAACACCTTGTAAAACGGTTTTTTGATCATCAAAATGAGGATAAAGAATAGATGGGTTCCAAGCTTCTGTAAACGGAACATCACCAAATGTTGTGGTAATATCATAAGTAGCCATCGCCAATAAAACCTTACACTGAGCAGCTGCATTGTTATTAGCTGGACTAGCAGCTTCTGACAATTTGATAGCCTGCTTTAAATTCGCGCCCGCCCTTACATAAAGCGTTACCCATGAGTTGTTCAAAAAGTTTGCAGAGAACACATAAGTTTGTGCATCTGGATCACCACCTGACCAACCTGTAGGGTTGTTGCCACCATTACTTAACGTTTGACCTGCTAAGCTCATTGGGATATATAAATCCCCACTTGTTCTTAAGTCAATATAAGCAACAGTAGCATATGAAAATAATAATTTTGGATCGATTTCTTCAGCTGCATTTGGATTTTTGTTAATATCCAAATATTTCTTGCAAGATGATAGTGTTAATAACATCGTTAAAACACTAAATGTATATATAAATTTTTTCATTGTGATTTAATTAGATCTTGAATCTTATGTTAAAGCCTAGCGTTCTAGTAGATGGCACCGAGTTAAATTCAACACCTTCAGCTACACTTTCTGTTCCAAAAAAGTTAGCCTCTGGATCGATGTGAGGAACGTTATCATGGATAATCCATAAGTTTCTACCTTCAATACCAATTTCTGCCGATTTAATGAATTTACTTTTTTGTAAAAGTTTTGAAGGAAGCTGATATGATAATCTAACCTCTCTAAGCTTAACATAAGAAGCATCAAAAATATTTGCTTCAGTATTGGTAGTTGTATATTGAGACCAATAATCTTGCATACTGGTTACTGGAGTTGTATTCGGTATATAAGTGCTACCAGAAGCCACAACACCTTTATCAATGAAGATATTACCTCTATTTAATAAAGTTTCTTTAGCCAAACCACTTGTTCTTAATGATGAAACAGTGTTTGAGTAAATTACTCCACCTTTTCTAATATCTACTAAGAAACTTAAAGATGCGCCTTTGTAAGTAAATGTATTGTTAATACCACCTAACCAATCAGGGCTCATGTTGCCTAATCTTTGATCGCTAATTGTTTTTCTTAAACCAGTAGCTGGGTCAATCACAAGATTTCCATTACCATCACGCAACCAGGCTACACCATAAATACCAAATGATTTTCCTGATTCTGCTTTGATTGATAATCCACTCCATCCACTTGCTAATGAATAAGAAGTGATTTCTGAAGGTAAATTGATGGTTTGGTTATTTTTAGCGAAGTTAAAATCGATATTCCATCTAAAATCTTTCAATTTTACAGGAACTAAGCCTAATGCAATTTCAACACCTGTATTTTTTACAGAACCTGCATTTTTAAGTGCAGCAGAGAAACCTGTTGATTGAGGAAGTGGAAGACTTACAATTTGATCTTTGGTATTGGTATTGTAATAAGTAAAATCTAAAGTAACACGGTTATCTAAAAATCTTAACTCAGTACCAATCTCATAAGAAGCTTGATTTTGTGGTTTAAGATCTAAGTTAGGGATAACTGCCGGGCTACTAAATGCAAGTACGCCTTGAAAAGGAAAAGTTGTACCATAACCATATTGAGCAAATGCAGCACTAATTGGAGAGTATACGAAAGCACCTTGATATGGCCCTGTATCACTACCCACATTTGCATAACTTGCTCTTAACTTACCAAAGTTAAACCAAGTTGTTTTAGGAAGTACTTCACTGAAAACAAAACTAGAACTTACTGATGGATAAAAATAAGATCTGTTCGCAATTGGCAATGTTGATGACCAATCGTTTCTACCTGTAATATTTAAGAATAAATAATCTTTATATGATAAACCTATATCTCCATACACACCTTGAATACGTTTTCTATTAGATGTGTTTGTTGTTGTTACACTTCCTGCATTACTGAATACATATAATCCGTCAACTGTTAATTGTTGTGCATCAGATAAATCTCTACGGTAATAAGCATCATAAACGTTATATCCTGCGATTACTTTTAAACTTAAATCAGAGGTAATTTTACGGTCTGCAGTAATTAACAAATCATTGTTAATTACTCTGTTATATAAGTTAGCAGTATAGAAATCACCAGTTAATGATCCAATTGTACCTTGGCTGGTTGTACCTCTACGGTATTCGTTATAAAAATCAGTACCTAAGTTATCAGAAATGGTTAACCATTCCAAAGGCTTATAGGTTACGATTCCATTTCCATAAACACGGTCAACAACGTTGGCAAAATTATTTTTGTTAGCAATCCAGTATGGATTGTTACCATTTCTTGCTGGTGTTAATGTAATTTGTTGTTTAGTAACCGGATCAATCCAGTTGTCTTTTAACAAATTAATATCAAGAGTTCTTGGTAAGCCATAAATTAAAGGCTGTAAAACGTTAGGGTTATTTGAACTCTGCACCGGACGACCATCTGCAACAGTTCTAACATAGTTTACGTTTGTACGAACATCTAATCCTTTAAAAATATTTCTTCCAGCATTAAAGTTGATTACATTTTTTCTTAACTTTTCATTTGGAACGATACCTGACTGTGTAGTATTGGTAAAACCAAAACGGTAATCGCCAGTATCACCTCCGCCTTCAAAAGCAACAGAGTTAATATATGTTTTTCCTGTATTGTAAAAATCTCTTACGTTATTAGGAAATGCCTGCAAAGTAACTTGTTGATTTAAAAAGTTTAAGAAAGTTTTATCTTGAACTTCGCTAATTTTTGGCCCCCATCCGTTAGTGCTACCGCTTTGTACATTTGGACCTGTACTATATTGACCCTGAACACCCTGAGCATATTCATTTTGAAAATCAGGAAGTTTCAATACATCATCAAAACGGGTTGAAGAATTTACAGATACTGTACCTTGACCTTTTTTACCTTTTTTAGTAGTAATTACAATTGCACCATTTTTAGCTCTTGCTCCATAAAGTGCTGTAGCTGCTGCTCCTTTTAGTACAGTCATGCTCTCGATATCATCAGAGTTTAAATCACCTGCTCTGTTACCATAATCAGAACCAGCACTTCCCTGAGGAACAGAACTTGTACTAATGGTGTTTAATTGCTGTGAACCATTGTCAACAGGCAAACCGTCAATTACAAAAATTGGCTGATTAGAAGTACTTCCTGAGTTGAAAGAAGATGCACCTCTAATGATAATTTTTGACGAACCGCCAACAGTACCAGATTGAGATGTAATTTTCACACCAGCAACTTTACCTGCAAGTGAGTTAATAACATTTGTTTCTCTAGCTTTGTTTAGCTCTTCGCCTTGTAAAGTCGTCACTGAATAACCAAGAGATTTTGCAGTCCTAGGAATGTTTACTCCGGTAATTACAATATCTGATAAAGTTTTTGAATCTTGTACCAACACTACATTAATTGTAGATGTAGATCCGATTACAACTGTCTGCATGGAATAACCAAGAAATGAAAATTCTAAAGCTGTTGCTCCAGCCGGTACATTTACCGAATATTTACCATTTGCATTGGTTATGGCACCGCCCTGTGCGCCTTTTACCTTTACTGAAACTCCTGGAATCGGTAATTTGTCATCCGAAGAAGTAACCGTACCAGTTATTGTTCGATCTTGTGCCATTGCAACAGTTGCAATAAACAATAACACGAACAAACTTTGTAGAAGTTTTTTCATAATTTAAAATAGGTTAGTTAATAATTAATAATAATCTTCTAAAATATGTTTCCTGTTTGATAACACCAAATTTATTTTAACAAATTTTAACAACTGTCACTTTCTTGTGGTGCGCACCTTTTATTCGAAAAAGTTTATTTAAAATGTTTAAACACTGATAAATAAGCAATTAAATAAAAAATAAATGAGATTTTTGATCGAAAACAGCCTACAAATCAGCAATCGTCACTTTTATGTTAAAATTTTTATTTTCAATTTTTTATCCTTAAATAGGGGCAAGTGCCGAACAATTGCTTCATCTCGACATTAAAATCCTTAACAATTATTTAATACGATACCCATCACTGAAAAAAACGACAACATGCGTATATTTTTAAAAAAACAATGTAGTATTTAACATCATTTTTTAATACATTAAATATACAAAAAGATTATTAGATAAATTTATTTGATCATAAATGAATAAGCTCATTTAAAAATGATTGTTGCATTGCATTAATTAGATGATAAGCCTCTTCAATACTAAACCAACCCGCTTGGTCTATTTCAGGAAATGATTTAATTTTGCCAGATTTTGGAGGCCACTCCATTTCAAACGTATTGCTCTTAATGTGTTCTGCACTTAGGTCGCCCATAACTGCCCAGCACATTACAGTTTTGCCTCCTTTTTGCCTTATAGGTTTCAATGATTTAAAATCCCCGTTAGGTAAATAACCTGTTTCTTCCTTAAATTCACGCAATGCAGCCGAAAGTGGATCTTCCCCTACATCAATTTCTCCCTTAGGTACTGTCCACCAGCCTGCGTTTTTCTTTACAAAAAATGGTCCGCCGGGATGCACCAAAAAAACCTGAAGTGTTTTAGATACATATCTATACAGTAAAATTCCAGCGCTCTGTTTCATAGAACAAATTTATGGCATAAATTATGAGCAACAATCTATCTTTATTAAAGTTGTATATACATGAAAAATATTCCTTATAAAATAGAGGAGGAAATAATTAAAGTTCCACGCTTTGAGGAAGGTGCGGGTTTTTATACAACCAAGCAGCGAAGTAGAAACATGTCTAGAATTAGGAGCAAGAACAGCGTTCCCGAATTAATTTTAAGGAAAGCCCTTTGGTCAAGAAGCGTACGCTATCGTATACATAAAAAAGGACTGCCGGGCAGCCCGGATTTGGTTATTAATAAATATCGCTTAGCGATTTTTATAGACGGCGATTTTTGGCATGGATATAAATGGGAACAAAAACGAGACACAATCAAGAGCAATACTAAATTTTGGATCCCAAAAATTGAACGCAACATGCAAAAAGACCGTTTGAACAATGCCCGTTTAAGTCAAATGGGATACACTGTAATGCGGTTTTGGGAACATGAAGTGAAAAACAATTTAGAACGCTGTATAAACCAAATTTTATTATATATCGAAGCGGCTAAAGAAGATAACATACCAATTACAGAATAGTGCTTTAATACTTGAGCGCCTCATCAACCAACCTCTTCAGTTCCAGATAATTTTCATATCGTCCTGTTGATTTAAGATAAAAAGTCATTAAGAATGCGCCATATTTTTGCTCATTGTTAACCCATGGAAAACTACCGAATAACCCAGGGCTACTTACTGACTTACTTATGTTTTGCCCCACCCCCTTTTCCATCACCCATTCCCCAAATCCATATCCAAAACGACCTACTTCTTCAGGTGAATAAGCGACTCTTACACCATCCGTTATTCTATTTATTTCCATTTGCACCACACTCTTTTCAGTTAAAATTCGCTTTCCATTGAATAGCCCCTTATTTAAAATCATAGTTAAAAAACTCATGTAATCTTCTGGTGTACTGCTGGCTCCTCCAGCAGGCAATGCAACTTTATCATGTCCAAAATCTGTATTTTTCATGTTCAGTGGTTTTGCAATACGCTCTGCAAATAACGTTTCGAAATCTTTCCCACTAATTTTTTCAATTACCGCACCCGCAATCTGCAAACCCACATTACTATAGTGAAAAACTTTACCCGGTTCTCCTTCCATAGGCAATAAGCTTATTTTAACAATAGCCTCATCCATTGTACTAACTTCCTTAAACTCCGCTAAGCTTTCTTTTAATGACTGAGCCTTAATTGCTGTTGTATGGGATAAACATTGACTAATGGTAATATTCCCCTTACCACTTTTTGAAAGGACGGGCAAAAATTTGCCAACCGTATCTGTTAGTTTCAACTTACCTTCATCAACAAATGTCATGACCAAAGCGGCGCTTAACCATTTACTGCAACTGGCTATTTGCTGTTGTGTTGTGGAGCTATAGGGTTCAAGATTTGGAATTTTACCTTGTTTTTTAGCGATGTAACTACTAAGCATCTTTTGCTTATCAGTAAGTTGATTTACAGCATTTGAGTACACAATTTTTCCATTTTGATAAACCATGAGCATGACTCTTCCTCCCATTTCATCTGCATGAGCATGTAAGAAATCATCAACTTTACTAAAATGCTGTTGTGCATTTAAATTAAGACAGCTAAAAAAAATTAGACTTACTGCTAAAAACCAACGGCGTTTCATAAACATATTAATCAGATATTAAAATTTGTTTCAAAGATGAGCATATGAATTAAATAATCAATACCGGTTAACCCTTTTTACGGCAATGGAAATCGAAGTTTAAATTGTTAGGCTGATGGTTTCGCACTAATATCCTTATCTTTGAGCAAATTGAATAAAAATGGCTGTATTACATAAAAAAGAAGAAAAAATTCAAGCGGTGCTGGGCAGGTTGCCAAAAAAATATACACATGAGCAGTTTGTAGAAATGTTTATTAAAATTTATTCTAAAGATTGGGGTAAAATTAAATCAGCATATATTAAACAATCGCAAGATAAAGAGCCTGGCACAGTAATTAATATGCCAAAGCCAGAAGTTTATTTAAAGCAAATCTTAACAATCTATTTGCAACAAGCAGATGAGCCAAAAAAAGACGCAACATCTGAAATAGATCACAAACAAGAAAGCACTGATATAAAAAAGCCTAAGGTGACCACTCCAAAAGCAGATAAAACTGAAAAAAATACGCCAATTAAAACACCCACAAAGCGTAAAGTAATTTCAGAAAGCACTGTTGATGAAGTTAAAAAACCTAAAGCTGCCACAAAAAAGAAAGTAGAAGCCACAAAAAAATAAAACCTCACACAATAAATCGACCTTTTAAGCGTCTATATATCTGAGAGCGTTAATTTAGATGACGGGGATAGGTCGGTATGATTTATCCCCGTTCTTTTTTGAATGCTATTTTCACGCCTATTCTCTAAAACAATCCCCTTATTGAAAAAGGCATTTACACCCTTTCAGCACTTATCTGAAAAAAATTAAAAATAATTTTATTGCACACACAATAAACCGCTGTTTTGCTCGTCTATATATTCGAGAGCGTTAATTTAGATGACGGGGATAGGTCGGTATGATTTATCCCCGTTCTTTTTTGGATGCTGTTCACGCCTATTCTCTAAAACAATCCCCTTACTGAAAAAGGTATTTACACCTCTCTCAGCACTTATCAGAAAAAATTTAAAATAATTTTATTGCAAACACAATAAACCGCCATTTTGCTCGTCTATATATCCGAGAGCGTTAATTTAGATGACGGGGATAGGTCGGTATGATTTATCCCCGTTCTTTTTTTAATGGCCTGACCCTGACTCAATTTATTGCTATATCAAACGCGAGGCTTTCCAACAAACACCATATTGTAATTTTCCAACACACCGTTTCTATATCGGCTTTTACCGATATACATTTGCATTAAATAAATTTATGGATTGACCCTGAATTATAAAATCGATCATATGAATACAGATAGTTTATTTAAGCCTTTTAGGTTAAAATCGTTAAATATTAAGAATAGAATTGTTATGGCGCCAATGACAAGATCGTTTTCTCCAAATGGCATTCCCACAGATGATGTAGCATTATATTACAGCAAAAGGGCAGAAGGACAAGTCGGTTTAATTTTGTCAGAAGGAACGGTGATCAATCGTACATCTTCATCAAATGATGCAAATATCCCTCACTTTTACGGCGATGAGGCCTTATTTGGATGGCAAAAGGTTATTAAAGACGTGCACCATGCAGGTGGCCAAATGGGGCCACAAATATGGCATATGGGAATTATGGAAAATCACCGTTCTGGCTGGCTTCCGAAGGCTCCTTTTGAAGGCCCTTCAAATTCAAATAAACCAGGTTATGAAAATGGGAAAGCGATGTCGGATGCTGATATTGCAGATACAATTTTAGCGTATGGACAGGCCGCAGCTGATGCAAAGAGATTGGGATTTGATTGTGTAGAAATTCATGGGGCACACAACTATTTAATTGATCAGTTTTTTGCAGAAGCAACAAATAACCGCACTGACATTTACGGAGGCAAGAGTTTGGTAGAACGTAGCCGTTTTGCTGTTGAAGTTATAAAGGAAGTGCGTAAACGTGTTGGTGAAGATTTTGCTGTACTCATTCGCTTATCACAATGGAAAGGTTATGATTACAACTTAAAAATGGCCAAAAATGAAAAAGAAATGGAACTTTGGTTAAATACCCTAGCCGATGCAGGCGTGGATATTTTTCACTGTTCACAACGGCGTTTTTGGGAACCGGAGTTTGATGGTTCTGATTTAAACTTTGCAGGTTGGGCAAAAAAACTGACCGGAAAAGCAAGCATCACGGTTGGGTCAGTAGGTTTATCCGGTGAATTTTTAGCTGCATTTGCTGGTGAAAGTTCAAACCCAAGCAGTTTAGATGAATTGATGCGCCGTATGGACCGTGGAGATTTTGACCTCGTTGCGGTTGGCAGGCCTTTATTAGCTGATCCTTACTGGGCAGAAAAAATTAAAGAAAACCGAACAGATGAATTAATCGGGTTTAGCAGAGAGGCGTTAACAAAACTAATATAAATATAGAATGGGGCTTATTTTTAAAGATAAGCCCCATTTATTTATTCTGCCAATAAAGCCAGTTTAATTTTTTCAGCAGCTTCTGCCAGCTCTTTTGGTGTTGGCTTTAATTTTTCCTTGCTAAAATTCATGTCACTCACATTATTCATCGGAATTAAATGGATGTGTGCATGAGGCACTTCCAGCCCTATAACAGAAACACCTATCTTTTTACATGGGAAAGCTTCTTTTAGGCCCTTTGCAACAATTTTTGCAAACATCCACAATCCAACATATAGATCTTCCTCCAGCTCGAATATATAATCGGTTTCAATTTTAGGAATAACGAGCACATGCCCAGCCGTTAAAGGCTGTACATCTAAAAAAGCTAAATATTCTACGGTTTCAGCTACAATATGAGCACTAATCTCCCCTGCAACAATTTTTGAAAATATGGTAGACATTTGAATATGATTTAATTAAACTAAAATGTAGAAAGACATAAAATTTTAAATCTTACATCTTCAATATTAGCGCGATATTTCTAAAACTTCAAATTGCATTTTACCTGCGGGCACTTCAATCTCAGCAAATTCCCCAACAGATTTACCAAGTAAACCTTGTGCAATAGGCGATTTAACAGATATTTTACCTGTTTTTAAGTCTGCTTCTGTTTCGGCAACCAGCTGATAGGTCATTGTTGCCCCATTTTTTACATTTTTAATCTTAACAATAGATAAGGCCAGTACTTTCGATGTATCTAATTTTGATTCATCGATCAAACGTGCATTGGCTAATGTATTCTTTAGCTTAGATATTTTTGCTTCATGCAAACCCTGTGCTTCTTTAGCCGCATCATACTCTGCATTTTCTGATAAATCACCCTTATCCCTTGCCTCGGCAATTGCTTTTGAAATTAGCTGACGGCCAGTTGTGGTTAAATAATGTACTTCTTCTTTTAACTTATCCAATCCTTCTTGGGTATAATATGTTACCTCTGTCATTGCTCTATTAATTTGGTGAAACCTATAAAAACAAACAAGACTACATCGGCCTTACGCCTACATAGTCTTGCTTCAATTTTAACGAAGATAAAATGATGTAATTACAAAAGCAAATAAAAGACAAATATTTAATCATATGCGATGAAATTATCCGCACAGGTCAAGCATAGGGCTTTGGACTCCATAAATGCATGGATTTTTACTAGATTAGCTTAATATATTCCGACATAAAAATGAAAAAAACACTAACCCTGATCTCGATTCTATTTTTTTATGCAAATTATATTATGGCCCAGGCATTATATATGCCCCGAAATATAAAACAGGCTTATCTTAATAATACCCGTTCTTTAGATGGTAGCCCAGGAAAAAAATATTGGCAAAACCACGGAAATTATAAGATGGACATCACTGTAAATGCAGAAACAAAAACAGTAATCGGAACAGAATCAATCTTATATAGCAACAATAGTCCCGACACTTTAAAAACGTTAGTAATTCGTTTTGTAAATAATCTTCATAAACCTACGGCACCAAGAGCAGGTTATGTTAATGAAGATTTTTTAAGCACGGGATTAAATATTTCTGCTTTTTCTATTGATGGGGAAACTTATATAGTCGACAGCAAAAGCTGGGGCACCGTTGCCGATATAAAGTTAAAAAGACCTTTGTTGCCCAGGACAAAAGTGACCATTAAAATGGATTGGGATTACCCATTATCAAAAGAAAGTGGCAGAGAGGGACAGATAGATCCCAATACTTTTTTTGTTGCATACAGCTACCCACGCATTTCAGTTTACGATGATTACAATGGCTGGGACCGAATACCCCACAGCAGCCGTGGTGAGTTTTACAATGATTTTAATGATTATACATTTAGTATAAAAGCTCCAAAAAACTTTGTAGTCTGGGCCACTGGCGACCTGCTTAATCCTGACGAGGTATTACAGCCCGAAATCGCTGCGCGCTTAAAAAAATCATATTTAAATGATGAAATCATACACATCGCAACCGAGCAGGAGATGAAAAATGGCCAAGTAACACTACAAAAGGACTGGAATGTTTGGAAATTTACAGCCAACCATATTAGCGATGTCTGTTTTGCCTTAAGCAACCATTACCTTTGGGATGCATCAAGTGTAGTGGTAGACCAAAAAACAAAGCGCAGAACCAGTACACAAGCGGCATACAATGCTACAAGCAAGAGTTTCGTGGCTTCTGTTAAAAACAACAACTATGCCTTATCATGGTTTTCTAACAACTGGCCGGGCATTCCATATCCATTCTCAAAAATGACTGCTTTTCATGGATATGCAGACATGGAATACCCTATGATGGTGAATGATTCTGATACAGATGATCCTATTTTCGCACAATTGGTGCAAGACCATGAAATTGCACATACCTATTTTCCATTTTATATGGGTATAAATGAAACCCGGTATGCTTTCATGGATGAGGGCTGGGCAACCACTTTAGAATATCTAATTGGCATTGCCGAGAAGGGCAAAATTGCGGCTGACAAGTTTTATAAAAAGTTCAGGGTAGAAAAATATATAAATGATAACTCAACAGAAGAAGATCAGCCAATTATTTCAATGTCAACACAGGTAAGTGGCACTGGTTATGGCAATAATTCATATGGCAAAGCATCACTTTCTTATTTAGCTTTAAAAGATCTGCTTGGTGATGATTTATTTAAAAAAGCACTGCACCACTATATGAATAACTGGAACGGAAAACATCCTATGCCTTGGGATTTTTTTAACTCCATGAATACCGGTGCTGGGCAAAACTTAAACTGGTTTTTTCAAAATTGGTTCTTTACAAACCATTATATCGATTTAAAAATTAATGAAACTGGAGTAAAAACAGCCTCAATAACACCAATAAACATTTTAAATGTAGGGGGGTTTGCTATCCCTTTTGATTTGACGGTAACATTTACAGACGGAAGCAAAAAAACAGCTCATTATACACCCGCCATTTGGAAAACCAATCCAAAAAGTTTAATTATCCCATATAAAACACTTGGAAAAAGAATAAAGTCTATTGAAATAGACGGGGGTATCTTTATGGATGCAACTCCTAAAGACAATATCTGGACCAGTAAGTAATTTTCCTTAAACAGTTTTCAGTTGAGAACATTAATCCAACTGAAAACTGTCAATCCTTAAAAAGCCTAAAAGATCATTCATTCTCAGCCCTACAGGTAGACTCATGTTTTACTGGAAAATTTAAGGAATTGGCAATAAAACACATTTTATTAGCTTCTGCATGTAAAGATTCAGCAAGTTTATAATGCATTTTATCTGCTATTAAAACCTGGGGATATAAAGTAACAGCTGTAAATTTTCCACTTCCATCTGCCTGTTCTTCCATGCTGCCAACAGGTTCATCTTTATAATCGATTACCACAATTTCATTTTTTGAGCATAAATGTAAATACCAAAGCATATGGCAGCTTGAAATTGAAGCCAATAATAAATCTTCAGGATTATATTTAGACTTGTCGCCCAGAAAAGCTGAATCTGATGAGCCTTCAATATCGGCTTTGCCTTTTACTGAAATTAAGTAATCGCGGTCATATGAACGATAATCCATTGTACCCGAGCCTTTATTGCCCGTCCATGTTACGGTTGCAGAATATTGATGATGTTTAGGCATGCTTTTTCATTTAGGTTAACAATGCCAATTTAATAAAATAACTACAATACCCGAACTTCTTTTGCCTTTAAAAATGGATTATTTTGGTTTATTTAAGCATAGGGGTTAATAACCTTAGTTTCTCGCCAAGCACTTCAGAAATCTTCCGGTAGGAATCGAAAGTCCAGCCAGCAACGTGGGGTGTTAACAGCACCCGATGATTTGTTTTTAATTCATTATACCACTGTTGTTCTCCTAACGACGGGAATTTTTCTACTTCCAACACATCTAAACCTGCACCTATAATTTTACCAGACTGCACAGCATCTAGCACCGCCTTTGTTTTCACAATTTCACCTCGGGCTGTATTGATCAGGAAAAAAGGCTTTTTGAAATGATACAGATATTCCTCGTTGACCATCTGTTTTGTTTCTGCAGTTAATGGAATGTGCAGGCTTAAAACATCGCTGTGTTTTACAATCTCTTCCATACTTACCTCTCTGGCAAAAGCATCACTAAATCCTGTTTTATACTTATCATAAGCCATTACATCAACTCCAAAACCAATAAGTTTCCTAGCAAAGCTCTGGCCCATAAACCCATAACCAATTATACCAATTTTTTTGCCCTTTAATTCATACCCACGGCTTGCCTCTCTATTCCAAATGCCATTTCTTATTTCTATATCTGCTTGCCTAAAATTATTCATTAAAGATAAAAGCAGACCTACTGCATGCTCTCCTACAGCATCGCAATTCCCCTCAGGGGCATTAATCAGCTTAATATTTCGCTTGCCAGCAATTTCATCGTCAATATTATCTAATCCAGCACCCGCCCTTGCAACAAACTCCAGATGAGGTGCAGCTTCAAAAATTTCGGCATCTATTCTAAACTTTGTTCTCACGGCAATGCCTGCGTAATCCTTTAATTTAGACAATGTTTGTTCACGGGTAATTAAGGGTTCGTCATCCACTTCATAACCTAAACTTATGGCTTGATTTTTAAATGCAGGATGCAGGTCATCAACAATTAATATTTTTTTATTCATGGTTGTACAAAAATAACATTTTAAGCATTTGAGAAGTATCTTATATAGTTAATCCATACCAGAAAAAATACTGATTGATGAAGCGTATATAAACATTCTATAAAACAACAACAATATTACCATAAACCACCTGTAATAAAATGGTTACGCAACATCATTTAAACTTACTTGCCGTTAATTTGTATTTTACTAACACACATATTTTTAATGAAACCATTTTATTTAAAGACAATAAAACTAACCCTTTTGTTGTTAAACATTACTTGTGTTCTTTTTGCCCAAAATACGGGGAAAATAACAGGAACACTAAAAGACGCACAAACTCAGGAAACGATTCCTTTTGCATCGGCCATATTAATCAATAAAGCAACTAAAGCAACCGTTAAACTTGCTCAAACAGATATCAATGGCTCATTTATAATGAGCAATTTGCCGAATGGGATTTTTACATTCAAAATTAGTTTTGTTGGGTATCAAACTATGGTTAGAGATAATGTAAACATAACTTCGGCTACGGGCAGTTTAAACTTTGGGGTGATTAAAATGAATCCTGCCAAGGGAAATGTGTTAAGTGAGGTCACAGTAACCGCACCAAAGTCTTCTATGCAATTAGGGATTGATAAAAAAGTTTTTTCTGTTGATCAAAGCTTAGTAAGTGAAGGTGGCTCGGCATCAGATCTATTACAAAATGTACCTTCTGTACAAACAGATATGGATGGAAATGTGAGTTTACGTGGTTCAAACGGAGTAAAAGTTTTGATTGATGGTAAGCCCTCTTTAATTGCGGGCGGAAATGTTGCACAAATTCTTCAATCTATACCTGCTAGTTCGATAGAGACGGTAGAGCTGATCACTAATCCATCTGCGAAATACGATGCAGAAGGACAATCAGGGATTATAAATATTGTACTTAAAAAGAACACAAAACTTGGCTTTAATGGATCTGTAGCCTTAACAGCAGGTAATCGTGATAATTACAATGCCAACACCAATTTAAGCTTTCAAAATAGCAAAATTAATATTTATGGCAATTACAGCTACCGTTATGGAAACCGTGTTGGGGGTGGCTATCAAGATATTTCATACCAGAACTCAAAAAGTGCTATTGCTTTTGCAAACCAAATCACAAATGGCACTTCTTTAGATAAAGGCCATAATGTAAAAGCAGGCATTGATTATTATTTAACCCAAAAAAGTGTAATAAGCTTATCTGGTGGGTTTAATGCCCGAGATAATGACCGCAATGATTTTCTCAACATCAATCAGCTCAACAGCTCAAAAAATCCAGTTTCATTAAGCAATAGAAATAATATTAACAATGGCGAAGGGCAAAGTTTTGACCTAAATTTAGATTACAGTCAGAAATTTAAAAAGCCAAAAGAAGAATTAACCTTTAATTTTGGGTATTCAAATGGGAACAACAACAACTTCCAAACCTATAATACCAATATTTATAACCAGAATGGCAATGCCGTTAACCTGTCACCAAGCATACAATATATCAATAACCTGGGTGACAACAGCAATTACAATATCCAAACCGATTACAGCCTTCCAATAGGAAAAACAGCCAAATTAGAAGCAGGTTACCGAAGCCAAATTCGCTTGAGCAGCAACAACCAGTTGGCCGATTCATTATTAAGCAATAATATTTACGTAAGCAACAATGACCTTAACAATTATTTTAGCAGCAAAGATCAGGTGCATGCCTTATACCTAAACTATCAGAATCAGATTAAAAATTTCGGTTATCAAATTGGCTTAAGAGGTGAAGATGCTCAATTAAATACATATTTAGAAGGATATAACGGCAATATTTTATATGCAACTCCTGGTAAAATTCATTATACAAGGTTATACCCAAGTATTTTTTTAACACAAAAATTTATAGGTGACCAACAATTGCAATTAAGTTATACCCGAAGGGTAAACCGTCCACGCGCATGGGACACAAATCCATTTTTAGATATTTCTGATCCGTACAACCATCGTGCTGGTAATCCAAATCTATTGCCTGAAGATGTACATTCTTTTGAGATGGGCTATAACAAATACTGGAAAAAAATAACTTTTACATCTACTGTTTATTTTCGTCAAACTAATGATGTTGTACAGCGCATACGCAGCGAAGCTGATAATAACGGTGTAATTGTAACCACTCCTCAAAACTTATCAAAACAAATAAATAGCGGTTTAGAACTTATTGGCCGCTTTGATTTGATTAAAGCTTTAAATTTTACCACCAATGTAAACTTATATCAAAGCAAAATTTTTGGTGACGATAGATACGGCATAGCATCAAGCAATGGCTTTACCTGGAATGCAAATTTAACAGGTAATTTAGCCGTGGTTAAAAATGTATCTCTTCAGATACGTGGAGATTACAGGGCCCCAGAAATTTTGGCACAGGGCAGGCGCAATACGATGTATGGCTTTGACGGAGGTGCAAAATATGATTTCCCAAACAAAAAAGCTTCGTTAAGTTTAAATATCAGAGATATATTTAATACCAGAAAATGGAGTATGACCACAAATGGCCCAAATGCACGGGTTGATTTTGAACGTCGTATGCAAGGTACAATGGGAAATTTAACTTTTTCATACCGTTTTGGTAAAAGCACTTTTAAATTTAATAAGCCCAAGAAAACTGAACAGCAGGATAGCCGGCCTGACGAAGGATCATTTTAATACAAAGGTGTTTAGAATGAGCTAAACGCCTAAATTTAACCCTCTAAGTAACTAACCAGATTGAAAAAACTATACTTTACTTTTCTTATTCTAGTATGTATTGGACTAAAGGCCAGTGCAGTGGAAAAAGGAAATATTCGTGGAAAAATTGTGGAAGAAATTGGTGGCCTCCCTATTCCTTCTGCTGTGATAGCCGTTTATCAGGATGGATCTGAACAACCCCTCATTACATCACCTAGTGATGAAAATGGATATTTTAATATTAAAAACCTGAAATCAGGAAGCTACAAAATTAAAATAAGCTTTGTTGGCTATGCCGTTTTAATTGTGAACGATATTATAATAAATGATAAAGATTTTGATAAAAATTTAGGCACATTAAAATTAAGTGCAGATCAAAATGCGCTACAGGAGGTAACCATATCTGCACAAAAACCAACTGTTGAGTTTGGTGCCGATGGCATTACCTATAATGTTGGTCAGTCAATTCTGGCCGAAGGCAGCACAGCTACAGATATTCTTAAAAATGTACCTATGGTAGAAGTTGACATTGACGGGAATGCAACGATTGCAGGCAAAAAAAGTACCCGTATCTTTATTGATGGGAAACCATCAGACTATATGACCTCTAATATTTCTGATCTTCTAAATGTTTTGCCCTCTGATGCCATTGAGAAAGTGGAGGTACTTACAAATCCACCAGCAAAATACAGTGGAGACGGGGAGGGAATTATTAATATTGTGCTTAAAAAAGGTTTTAAGATTGGTTTTAATGGGAACGCGGACATAACAACTGGCATACAGGGAAATGCAAATACGAATGCAAATGCATCATATAGAAGTAAAACCTATTCTTTAAATGGCAGCGCTGCATACCGCTATAATGTAAATAAGAACACCAACCACAGTTATCGCGAAAATTTTTTCCCCGATACGACCTTTTACTATGATCAGTATGGGAACAATAGAAATGTAAGCAAAGGCGGAAATTTTAGATTAGGTTTTGACTGGACCATTAACCCGAAACAAACACTTCGTTTATCTACAAACTATAATACCAACAAAAGCAACAGCAACGCTTTAAATGATTTACACTACCTAAATCAAGCATTAGTAGAAAACCGTTTACGGAACCAACTAAACTTGGGCCATGGTCAAAGTGAAAACTTTGTATTTAATTCGGATTACAGCATTCAAACAGATACCAGTGGAGGGAAATTAAATATAGGCTTAACATTAAATGGCAATAACAATAAAGATTTTAGGCAGTACAACACTTCCTATATTGCAGCCAAACCCATAAAGCCAAGCCTACAGGAAAACAACAATAAAACCGGAAACAGAGGCATAAACTTTAATTTAGATTATGATAAGCCTGTTTTTAAAAAAAGAGACCGGATAGAAATGGGCGTGGCCTATATTTATAGGAAAAATGAAAATAACCTATTTGTTCAGAATTTTGATTTCACCAAACAGGTTTTCAATATAAACAATAAACTAAGCAACCAATTTTTTTATAATGAAAATATTTTAGCTGGATATGTTTCATACAATTACCGAAAAAATGGCTGGAGTTTAAAAGGAGGGCTCAGATCTGAACTAACCGATGTAAAGTTTGATTTATCAACAGGAGATGATTATAACGTTAAGCCTTATTTAAGCCTGTTTCCAAACCTATCGTTAAATCGCTTTTTTAGAAAAAGATATAATATTGGCGCAAGCTATAGCATCAGAATTAACCGGCCTAGAGAACAGGCCCTAAATCCACAGGTCAATAATGTTGATACATTAAATATTTCTTACGGAAATCCGGATTTACACCCCTCTTATACACATCAAATCAATATCAACTTTGGTGTATTTGGACAAAAATGGTCATTCACACCACGTCTTTCCTATGCAACCAGCAATGGTGTTATTGAGCGTTACCGTATGGTTACCTTAATACCTGGTGTTAATACCGCACGTTCGGAAACAACGTATGATAATGTAGGAACCAACAATTCTTTATCTCTAAATTTAATCGGTAATTATAGGCCAACTAATAAAATATCAACCAATGCCAATTTTGGTTTAACCCAAAACAATTACACATCATCCTTAAATAGTTCATTAAATAGAAATGGCATCAGCATACGTGGAGCAATAGGCTTTTCAATGCAGCTCCCACGGAAAACAGCTTTTGAATCAAATATGAATTATATGAACAATGCAAATGCACAAGGTAGAAACAAAGGTTCGGTAACAAGTAGTTTTGCTGTCCGTAAAACGGTTTTCAACAATAGATTAAATATGCGTTTAACTGCAAATGATATTTTTGGCAACAGAAGCAATACTTCTTTTAATGAAGGAACAAATTTTCGTTTGGATAGCTATTCAAGTAATAATACTCAAAATTTTATCCTGAGCTTAAATTACCGTTTTACCAAAGTAGCAAAAACCAAAGTTCCGCCACCACAAGCAAAAAAATAAAGAAGGCCAAAACAAACCTGAATGCAGACCACTTAACTTAATACTTCTATATAGAGATATTCATTTAAAAATAGCTTCTATTTACCATGTGTGCCAAAAAGAATCTAAAAGCTATTTTGTACTTTATTATATTTGCCAATTAACATTTTTATTATGAGCAAGTTTTTCGGATATATTTTAACCCCTGTATTTTATATTTTTTTCGGGCTAACGTTATGTATTTTCCATCCGGTACAGTGGATTTGTCATAGGTTTTTTGGTTATAAAGCGCACAAAGTTTCTGTTGATCTGCTTAATTTTTTCTTAACATACTGTCAGCTTTTTTTAGCCAATTCCATTCATTTTAAAAATGATTTTGAGTTACCTACTAATAGGCCTATTATTTTCGCGGCCAACCATCAGAGCATGTATGATATTCCGGCTTTAATATGGTTTTTACGTAAACACCATGCCAAATTTATTTCTAAAATAGAATTAACAAAGGGCATCCCATCAATTTCTATCAACCTAAGGGTTGGTGGCGGTGCAAATATTGATAGAAAAGACAATAAGCAGGCCATCTCTGAGATTATAAAACTGGGCAGGCGGATGAAAGACAACAACTGGAGTACCGTTATTTTTCCTGAAGGCACCAGAGCAAAAGACGGACAGCTAAAAACATTCCAGTTTGGAGGCATAGCTACGCTGTTAAAAGCAGTGCCAAATGCTTTAGTTGTTCCTGTAGCCATTCAGAACTCATGGGAAATCGTACGTTACGGTTCATTTCCGCTTACAACAGGAAACTACTTAAAATGGACCGTATTAAAGCCAATAGAGCCAGGGGATCATAGCCCAAATGAAATTACTTTGGAGGTGGAAACAGAAATTAGAAAAGTTTTAAACCAAGCTTTAACCTTATAAATTGGGCCATTAAATATTTTTATTGCCGATGACTTTAAAAAATTCATCGCGGTAGGTATCTCCCACCGGAATTGTTTTTTCGCATATAGTGATCCGGCTGCGCTCAATACTTTCTATCTTATCTATAGCGACGATGTATGATTTATGAACGCGTATAAACTGCGCATCAGGTAAAGCTTCTTCCATCTTTTTCATGCTTTGTAGCGTAATCACCCGTTCTTCTTTCGTGAAAATTGAAATATAATCTTTTAAACCCTCGATATACAGAATATCATGAAGGTAAATCTTTTGTATTTTATGCTCTGTCTTAACAAAGATAAAATCCTGCACAGGATTTGCCCCCCCAGAAAAAGGTGCTGGTGTAAGAATAGGTTGCTGTATATTTACGGGTTCAACTGGTTTATATTGATTATGCACCTTTTCTACTGCTTTGTAAAAACGGTCAAATGCAATAGGCTTAAGCAAATAATCAGAAACGTTTAAGTCATAACTTTCCAAAGCATACTGCGGATAGGCTGTAGTTAATATATAACGGCATTTGTTTCCAGCTATTTTAAGAAACTGTATACCCGTAAGCTCGGGCATCTGAATATCTAAAAACACAAGGTCAATTCCTCCGGCTTGTACAAGCTGTAAAGCTTCAATCGGATTTTCACAGCGCTTAGCCATTTTTAGAAATGGTACTTTAGAGATATAATCTTCTAAAATATCAAGTGCTAAAGGTTCATCATCAACAACAATACAGTTTAAAGTCATTATAAAATTAGTTTATGAAAAATAAGGCAGGGGGGAAACCGTTTCAGTTAAATATCAATAATTAATTCACAATTGTAATGTGTAGCCGAATTTACAACATTTAATTTATACCTGTCGGGATAGATTAACTGCAAGCGGCGTTCTACATTGTTTAAACCCACACCGCCCTGCGCATCTTTATTCTGCTGGTTCTTTTTATTAATAATACTAAAATGCAAAAACTTCTGATTTGCAATAATATCAATCTTAACAGGATCGGCTGGATCATTAACCACTCCATGTTTAAACGCGTTTTCGACAAATGAAATCAACATGAGCGGTACAATTTTTTGATCGTCAATTTCACCATTTAAATTCATTTCAACAAAAGCACCATCTTTAAACCGAATTTTTTGCAGTTCTATGTAACTGCGCAAATAGTCCACTTCTTTACTTAAAGAAACCGTTGAATCATTGCTTTCATAAATCATATAACGCATAATTTCTGAAAGTTTCATAATGGCATCAGCCGTTTTTTCCGACTTTTGATAGGCCAAAGAATAAATATTATTTAAAGAATTAAACAAAAAATGTGGGTTTAACTGAGATTTTAAAAACTGCAGTTCCATTTCCCTCCGTTCGCTTTCCAAATTACGCTGGATGCGTTCATTTGCAAACCAGCCAATTGTGAAATTGATGATGCAGCTGCAGACCAGAAAAAAACCTGCAGTAAATACACTGTTTACAACAAAATTATTAACCGTGAGCTCTTTCTTTTTACCCTCCATGCTATAATGCAGCAACTCTTCAGGGTTAAGAACGGCTATTGTTGTTTTAACCAATACCACTGCAATAATTAAGGCAAAGAAAGAAAGGATATATAACCAATATTTCTGTTTCTTAATTAAGCCTGGTATTAAAAAAATATAATTGATATAAAAAAGAGAGATGTTTAAAATGCCAAAAACACCAAATGATAAAAAATATTCTTTTACACTATGAGGTCTTTTGTCAAATAGTATAATTGCAACTATAAACATCAAAATTATAGCCCAAAAGATTGTGTGCAAGACTAACGCTCCTTTGCTTTTCTTCATATTATTTTATAGTATATTTTCACCCATTAGTTTAATGCTCACAAAATAGCTAAAGTTTCTATTTTTTACATCTACAATCTACCAACAGCCATTTTTCTTCTACCAACGGTTTATCGGGCAAATTTTATCGACGTACGGTCAAAATAGGCTGTTCATCTATAATCATTAACACTTGGTATAATAGATTTTAGCAGGTAAATTTTCTTCGGTTAATTTGATCTATCAAAACAAAACAACATGAAAAAATTAGCAAATACATCGCCTTTTTTACTTTTATTAGTTCCTGTTTTTATGATGATGATATTAACCATCACGATTGATAATCAGGACACAAATACAGAAATGGTTGTTAAACCTGCAAAAAGTACAAATACACTTTTCAAACAGGTTACAGCTATTTTTAAATAGATAAACCGCTGTACAATTGAAAAGCAAACGGAGTATTACTGAGCAGGAACATCTAATATATATTGTGCAGCAAATTATAACCTTTAAATATGTCTTATTGGCTGATCAGATCCAACTGTGCGTCTTTTAGTCCTTTTCCAGTTACTTTCAATTTAATCGGGCCAGCTTTTTCCTGTGATTGAACAGTGACTACAAGCTTACCTTTAAAAGCTTTCATATAAGGCTGGTGAAAAAGCGCCAAACTTGATGCATCTCCGTTAGCAGCAACCTTAAATGTAGCTGCTCCTAAAACAGAAAACTGAAGCTCGTGATCATCATCCGGGCAGAGATTCCCTTTCGCATCTACGACTTCTGCAGTAACATATGCCAAATCTTTGCCATTAGCCATTAAATTGGTTTGATTTGTTTTTAAAACAATATGATGGGGTTTGCCTGCAGTTTCTACCCTTTCTTCTGCAACCGCTTGCCCATTTTCATCATAAGCAATTACCTTGATTGTTCCCGGTTGATAGATCACATCATTCCACATTAAGCGGTACCTGTTGATATTAGAAGTATTATTTTTACTTTGCTTACCCATGCTTTTCCCATTTACAAAAAGTTCTGCAGATGGATAACTGGTGTAACAGAATACGGGTGTAATCTGTCCTTCTCTGCCAGGAAAAGTCCAGTGCGGCAAAATATGCAAGGTTGGACTATTCTTGTTCCACCTGCTTCTGTATAGGTAATAGCGGTCTTTGGGAATGCCGGCTAAATCAACGATGCCAAAGTAAGAACTGCGCGAGGGCCATTTTGAATCATAGGGTGTAGGTTCGCCCAAATAATCAAAGCCGGTCCAAACAAATTCTCCAATCACATAATTTAATTCATCCTGCTTTACAAATTCATCATCAGGTATTTGAGACCAATTACAAAATTCAACATCATAAGAGGAAGACTGGTTATCATCATACACCTTATTTTTTGCAAATGCGACAGGAAACTTATAAACACCTCTTGAGCTTACAGTTGATGCTGTTTCTGAACCTAAAATAAAGCCCTGAGGTAAGCGGTTATTTGCTTCTTCATACTGTGCGGGCTTATAGTTAAAACTTGGGATATCCAATAAGGATGCAAAATTGTTGTTCAAGGCATCTTTAATCCGATCCATTCCAACGGTTACGGGTCTTGTTGGATCTTCCCTATGGCAGATATCCTGCAAAAATTTGGCAATTTTATTTCCATTTTTACTGCCTTGGTCGGGTACTTCATTACCAATGCTCCACATAATAACAGATGGATTGTTCCGATCGCGATGAATCATATTAACCAGATCTTTTTCAGCCCATTCATCAAATAAGCGATTGTAGCCATTCTTCATTTTCTTTGCCTTCCATTCATCAAAAGATTCTACCATAAGCATAAAGCCCATTTCATCGCAAAGCCTTACCAGTTCTGGCGCAGGCATATTGTGTGATGTACGGATGGCATCGCAACCCATATCCTTAAGTATTATAAGCTGCCTGCGTAAAGCCGACTCATTAATTGCAGTACCTAAAGGGCCTAGATCATGATGGTTACATACGCCTTTAAATTTTCTGTACTGTCCATTTAATGAGAAACCTTTGCCAGCTTCAAATTTGATGGACCTTATACCAAAAGTAGTTGAATATTCATCTTTTAAAACATCTCCTAAATATAGTTTTGATATTGCTTTATAAAGATTGGGTGTTTCCGGAGACCATAATAATGGTTTTTTTACAATCAAATTCTGTTCAAACTGAAATCCATCTGTTGTTTCAAGTATGGCTGTTTGTACAGCTACTGCATGGTTATTTTGATCTAAAATTTGAGTTTCCAAGCGCATTCCTTTTTGCCATGTAACGGCTGTTTTAACCTGCGTTTTAACTTTTACTTTAGCAAAATCTTTATTAATTTCTGGCGTAGTAATGTAAGTACCCCATACCGGTATGCTAAACTCATCTGTTATAATTAGATGTACATTTCTGTATAATCCGGCACCACTGTACCACCTTGAAGATTCGGGTAGATTCTCCAACCTAACTGCTATGGTATTCTCTGCGCCGATATTTAATAAGTCGCTTACATCAATAGAGAATGAATTATAGCCATAGCCCCAATAACCTGCTTTTTCCCCATTTAAATAAACAACTGGATTGCTCATTGCACCATCAAAAAGCAATACAGCTCTTTTCCCCTTTGCAAAAGCAGGAGCTTTAAAAGTATTTCTATACCAACCCGTGCCCACAATGGGCAAACCTCCTGTCCTTCCTGATTTTAAGCTTTCTTTTTGCTCTCCATTTTGCTCAATTCTTACATTTTGTAGGTCATTTCCATTAAAAAATGGGCCTTTAATTGCCCAATCATGCGGGATTGTTACTTTTTCCCAAGTGGCATCATTAAACGTGGGCTGGACCGCGCTTTGATCATCTGTTTTACTAAAATGCCAGTTTTTATCAAGCAAATAAGTTGTTCTTACCTGACTTGCACTTTTAAAGTTTGAGCTTATTATCAGGATAAATAAGGCCATTACTATTTTACTGCTGTAATGCATAATTAAGCTTTATTAATACAGTTAATATTTGGTTAAGTATGCACAGATATATGCATGTTTTAACTGCAAGATATAAATTATTAACGTCAAAACAACGTTTATATTTATTTTAAAATCTTTCTCTCTTCTCCATTAAACTAATAAATTAGTTTCTACTTTAGTGCTGTATTTTTTTTATTGTTAAATAAATTAAAATGGAAATTAAAGATTTAACCAAAGCTGAGGAGCAGATTATGCAGGTACTGTGGCATTTAGAAAAAGCCTTCGTTAAAGAAGTAATTGATGAATTACCAACACCAAAACCAGCGTACAATACCGTATCAACCATTATCAGAATTTTAGAGACCAAAGGTTTTATTGGTCATGAAGCTTTCGGTAAAGCGCACCAATATTATCCATTAATTAGCAAAGAGGAATATAAGCGCCACGCTACAGAAAAACTTTTGGGCAACTATTTTGGAAACTCAGTAGAAAGCATGTTCTCTTTTTTTGTAAAAGAAGAAAAGCTAGATCTAAGTGATGTGGATGAAATTTTAAAAATGATCAATAAAATTAAAAATAGGCCAAGATGAGTTTTGCACACTATCTGCTGCAAGTAAATATTTATCTAATTGTATTTTATATCGCATATAAAATGCTGTTAGCACGGGAAACCTATTTTACACTAAACCGAATATATTTAGTTGCATCGGGTATACTATCTGTTCTTATTCCTTTTATAAGAATAGAATGGTTAATTCAACAAAAAACGGCACAACAGGTATACGCGGGCACCAATTGGAAAACTGTATTGGAAAAAGCTACAGTTATGGCAGATTACGATGCGCATTTTACCTGGCCTCAACTAATTCTTACAACTTATTTTATTGGTACTTTATTTTGTTCGGCTAGATTCCTGCTGAACTTATACAAGCTAAAAAAATACTTCGTACCCAAAAAACAGGTGCTGCATTTTCATTTTTAAATTTTAAAATCGTCGATGGCCATTTACCCAACACAGAAGTTGTAAACATTCATGAACAGACGCATGCTGTACAATTGCATACATTAGATATTTTATTTTTAGAAATTTTAGGCATCATGACCTGGTTTAACCCGATTATTTATTTCTATAAAAAATCAATTAAAAACATTCATGAATTTTTAGCTGATGAAAGTGCTGCCGCATTTCAGGGCGATAAAGCTTCATATGCCATGCTTTTATTAAGTCAGTCTTTCGGCACTGCCCCGAGTACTTTAACACATTCTTTTTATAAAGAGTCACTCGTTAAAAAGAGAATTTATATGCTGCATAAAGAGCGGTCAAAAAAAACGGCCATTTTAAAGTATGCCATTTTTATCCCTTTATTTAGCTTATTTATTATTTTCTCTTCAGCAACAATCAAAAAAAACAAAGAATTAAAAAATGTATCTTCACAGTTTCCTTTAGAAAAACAGCTTGATCTAGTTCAACAAGTAGTGGTTTCATTAAAAAATCAAAATGCTGAGCATAAGGCTAAAAGCTTTCACATACCGGCAGATACGGCCTGGCTCCACTTAAAACAAGAAAAGAACAACATATTAAATATGCCAACTGAAGATGGTGGTCAAATTTATGACTTCGTATCTATAGATCAGGCGCCTGAGTTTATAGGAGGTATCCATAAATTTTATGAGTATGTGGCTAAAAATTTGAAATATCCTGAAGAGGCTTATAAAAATAATATAGAGGGCAAGGTGTTTTTAAGTTTTATTGTAGAAAAAACTGGAGCAATAACGAATTTAAATATAACAAGGGGTTTAGGGTACGGCACAGATGAAGAAGCTTTAAGAGTAATGAAAAACTGTCCGAAATGGGAACCAGGCATGAGCAATGGGAATTTAGTTCGTGTTAAATATAACTTAAACATGAGTTTTAGAATAAGTAAAGCCACCAGCAGCTCTTCTGGAGACCAGATAAAAGAAATTACAGATTTACCTAAAAATGAAAAAGTCAAAATAAAAATAAACACTGAAGAAATTCAAAATACAGATAAGTTCCCTTTAATTATTATTAATGGTATTCCTCAGGAAGACCAAAGTATATTAAAATACATCAATCCAGAATCTATTGTATCAATATCCGTTCTGAAAGAAGAAGCTGCTGTGTCCAAATATGGGATTAAAGGTCTAAACGGAGTTTTACTTATTTCAACAAAAAATAATTGACCTTAAACAGATTTTAGACATTAGCCCATTTAAAACAAATAAATTTTAAATAATAACCATTTATGATTTTCATTATAATTTAGAAAAAAACATGATGACCTTTATTTAACAATAATATACAAATGAAAATCAAACCTATTGCATTTTTAATTGGCTTTGCACTTTTGACCATAAATGCCTCTGCACAAGAAAAGAAACCAAATCCACTAGTTATACTTGATGGGGTTAAGATGTCGGCCGATTCATTTAGGCATAAAAATATTGCTCCAATGGAAATAGAATCAGTAACTAAATTAAAAGATAGTTTGGCTACTCAATTATTGGGCACACCAGTACCAGATGGCCTTATTTTTGTAATTACCAAAGCAAATAAAAATACGTCAGAAAACGTGCTATTACTAGAGAAAATTAGTGGTTTAAGACAAGCTAATGGCCAGCGCAGTAATTTAAATGAAGTAAAAAAAGATAGCATTCAAAACAATTCTACTCTTTTATCTATAGAGTATCCACCAAAATTCCCAGGGGGCTTATTAAGCTTTTACCGCTATATTGGAGAAAGTGTTAAATATCCAAAAACAGCAATAAAGAATAAAACTGAGGGCAAGGTTATAGTATCTTTTGTAATTGAAAAGGATGGCTCTGTTACTGATGCAACAATTAAACAGGGATTAACCCCTGAAACCGATGCCGAAGCCATCAGGGTTATAGAAAGCTCACCGAGATGGGAACCTGGTTATCAGAATGGAAAGGCTGTAAGGGTTAAGTATAATTTCTCAGTGAATTTTAACCTGAATAAAAAATAATTACACTTTACCAATTGCACAAAACCCCAGTCTGAATATGGCCGGGGTTTTGCATTCTCTCTCCTGTCTCGGAGCTTTAAATTTATAGCTTTTTTAATTTAAATACAAATATTGCAAAATATAATTTCTAATTAAAGAGGCTTTATTATGTCGACATAACATTTTTAAACATTTAACAGATTTTTATTTTGTTAAATAGATTTCAAAATCTTTCGCTTAAAAAAAATGAGCTTTCATACCTTTTTATATTATTCTTTTAATTTTCTTAGGAAAGGGTGTTTTTAATTTATATAAAAACTGTGTTCAAAGTTTGACCTAAATAAAAAGCCCCAAACCAATGGCTTGAGGCTATAAATCCAGATTGCTCTGGATGCACAGTATATTTTTAAACTTCTTCTTCTGAAATAAATTTTGCAGAGGCGAAATCCCGGTTCATGCGGGCAATGTTTTCTAAAGAAATTCCTTTAGGGCATTCTGCTTCACAAGCACCGGTATTGGTACAGTTACCAAAACCTTCGGCATCCATTTGTGCAACCATGCTCTGAACACGGCGGTAACGTTCCGGCTGACCTTGAGGCAACAAAGCCAATTGAGATATTTTAGCTGATACGAACAACATGGCCGAAGCATTCTTACAAGTAGCCACGCAAGCACCACAGCCAATACACGCTGCGGCTTCAAACGCGGCATCAGCTTGTTTCTTAGGAATTGGCAAGTTATTTGCATCCTGAGCATTACCTGTATTTACCGAAATGAAACCGCCAGCAGCAATTACACGGTCAAAAGCCGAACGGTCTACAGTCAAATCCTTAACCACAGGAAAGGCCGCTGCTCTCCAAGGCTCTACAACAATGGTATCTCCATCCTTAAATGAACGCATGTGCAATTGACAGGTGGTCACTAAATCTTTTGGGCCATGTGGGCGGCCATTGATAAACATTGAACACATACCACAAATTCCTTCACGGCAATCATGATCAAATACAACCGGCTCTTCACCTTTGTTGATCAACTGTTCATTTAACACATCGAACATTTCTAAAAAAGACATATCCGGTGAAATATCGGCCAATTTATAATCAACCAAAGCACCTTTGGTTTTGTTATTTTTTTGACGCCAAACTTTTAGCGTTAAGTTCATATTTCCTGTACTCATGATATTTGAGATTTAAGTAGCGAGGATCAAGGATCAAGATGATTAACTCAGCCTTAATTCTTACCTCTTGCTACTATTTATAACTTCTTTGTGCTACTTTAATATTTTCGAATTTCAGTTCTTCTTTATGAAGTTCGAAGTTTACGCCTTCTTTAAATTCCCATGCGGCAACGTAAGCATAGTTCACATCATCCCGTAGTGCTTCACCTTCTTCTGTTTGATATTCTTCACGGAAATGGCCACCGCAACTTTCGTTACGGTTTAAAGCATCTATACACATGAGTTCCCCTAATTCTATGAAATCTGCAACTCGACCTGCTTTTTCCAGTTCAGTATTTAATTCATCAGCTGATCCAGGTACACGAACATCTTTCCAAAATTCAGCTCGCAATGCCCTGATTTCATCAATTGCTTCTTTTAAGCCTTTTTCATTACGCGCCATTCCACATTTTTCCCACATGATGTGGCCTAAACGCTTATGGAAATGATCTACAGATTTAGTTCCTTTTATATTGATCAATGTATCTAAAATACCTTTTGCCCTAGCTTCAGCCTCAACAAAAGCTGGATGATCAGTTGGAATAGCCTTTACCGATATTTCTTTTGATAAATAAGCTCCAATAGTATATGGGAGCACAAAATAACCGTCAGCTAAGCCCTGCATCAATGCCGAAGCCCCTAAACGGTTTGCACCATGATCAGAGAAATTAGCCTCACCGGTACAATATAAACCCTGTACACTTGTCATTAAATTATAATCAACCCAAAGCCCACCCATTGTATAGTGAACTGCCGGATAAATACGCATAGGGGTTTCGTAAGGGTTTTCGCCTGTAATCTGCGCATACATATCAAACAGGTTACCATATTTTTCCTTAATCACCTCTGTACCCAAACGCATACAGGTTTCTTTATCCGGATTGTGATTGCCTGCTTTAGAAGCTTCTATCCTTCCATAACGCTCTGTATTGGCTTTGAAATCCAAGTACACTGCTAGTTTAGAAGCGCCTACGCCATACCCAGCATCACAACGTTCTTTTGCGGCTCTCGAAGCTACATCACGTGGAACTAGGTTACCGAAAGCAGGGTAGCGGCGCTCTAAATAATAATCTCTATCCTCTTCAGGAATTTCTGAAGCTTTACGTGGGTCATCTTTCTTTTTAGGAACCCAGATACGTCCATCATTACGTAATGACTCTGACATTAGGGTTAATTTTGATTGATGATCACCTGACACTGGAATACAGGTTGGGTGTATTTGCGTATAGCAAGGGTTTGCAAAGTATGCACCCTGTTTATGTGCTTTCCAAGCTGCTGTAACATTGCTGCCCATTGCATTTGTTGAAAGATAGAATACGTTTCCGTAACCACCTGTTCCTAATACTACCGCATGGCCAAAATGACGTTCCAATTCTCCGGTAATTAAGTTACGGGCAATAATGCCACGTGCCTTACCGTCAATCTTAACAACTTCAAGCATTTCGTGGCGTGTAAACATTTCTACTTTGCCCATACCAATTTGGCGTTCCAAAGCAGAGTATGCACCCAACAGCAATTGTTGTCCAGTTTGCCCGGCCGCATAAAATGTACGCTGTACCTGTGTACCGCCAAACGAACGGTTATCTAATAAGCCACCGTATTCGCGGGCTAAAGGAACACCCTGAGCCACACATTGATCTATAATATTGGCACTTACTTCGGCTAAACGATGTACGTTTGCCTCACGCGCACGGTAATCACCCCCTTTTATCGTATCGTAAAATAAGCGGTAAATACTGTCACCGTCATTTTGATAATTCTTTGCTGCATTGATCCCCCCTTGTGCCGCAATAGAGTGCGCTCTACGAGGTGAATCCTGGAAACAAAAACATTTTACTTTATAACCCATTTCGGCTAAAGTTGCTGCTGCAGAAGCACCAGCTAAACCCGAACCTACAATAATCACTTCTATACTTCTTTTGTTTGATGGGTTAACCAAAGCCACAGAAGACTTAAACTTAGTCCATTTTCCGGTTAATTCGCCTTCCGGTATATTTGAATTCAAATCTGACATATCTTTCGTGCTAAAAATTAATTAATCCAACCAGCATAAACAGCAATTGGCATTGCGGCAAAAAGCAATGAAATAATTACCGAATACCAAACACCAACACTTTTAATTATACCATTATATTTTGAGTGGTTCCACCCCATAGTTTGAAAAGCAGAAGCAAAACCATGCAACAAATGGTAACATAGTGAACACATCGCTAAAACATATACGAGTACCCTTATCGGATCCTGAAACTTAATCCTCATAACATCGTATAGGTTTTCATGGCCATTCGCATCTATTGTTGGTATGCCCGTAAAACGGGAAACAACCCAGAAATCTTTTAAATGCACCACTAAAAAAATCAGTAGCAATGTACCCAATAAGCCCATTGAACGGCTATACCACTTACTGTTTGCATTTCCAGCGTTAACAGCATACTTAACGGGTCGGGCTTTTTGATTTTGAAGAGTTAATCTCAATGCCTGAAAAATATGTGCAAGCAAACCAATAAACAGTACAACTTCACCTGCTCTGATTAACCAATTGGTTGCCATAAAGTGTGCACCGATGTTAAATGTTAAACCGCCATCGTTAATAAATATTAACGCATTGATAAAACAGTGTACAATTAAAAAAAGTATCAGGAACAAACCTGTAATACCCATGATGAATTTCTTCCCAATAGAAGAAGAAAACGCATTTCCGAAACCACTCATTTGATTAGGATTTATATCTAAATTTCTGCAAAAGTATTTAATTATAGCTTTAATTTATAAAGCATTACAATAAAACAGCAATAAACTATTTATTTAGAAACATTCTAAGAACAGATCATGGAAAAGTAAAGATTTTAGAATACTATACCTATTATCTGTATAACTAAGTTTTTTTGTCATGAACAATTGGACTCACATTAAATATTTTACAACTGTATTAAAAACGAATTGGTCAATAAAATATAAAATGAAGGACCGGTTAATACTTGTAAAATAAGCACAGCAACCGAATTAACAATCAATAAATCAAAGCAAAAACAATATGAAGTCTAATCAAAATGTCTTATTATAACCCTATGGATATAACGGTAATGTTTTTCTTTCACAGTTTGAATGGAATAGGTATTTGCATCAATTTAGATCAGTAGGCAAGTACATACCTTGGCTAGGGCTATATTGATTATTATTTTATTAACAGTATAATATACCGCTACATTTTAAATAGGGCTGATGCTGTTGAAGCAGGCAGAATGGAGTGGAATTTAATTTTGCGCCTATTCTATTGCTTATTGCGATGACTTTGCACAAAAAAGCAATTAAGACTTACGTGGTTAAGCTATTCTTGAGAATTAAATTAAGCATAAAAAAAAGTCCTGATTTACATCAGGACTTTTTTACGATTTATGTGTTTGAGTTTTATTAAGCTACTTTAACATTTACCGCGTTTAAGCCTTTTCTACCTTCTTCTACATCGTAGGTAACTGAATCATTCTCACGAATGTTATCGATTAGGCCTGAAGCATGAACAAAAATTTCGGCATCGCCATTTGCTGGTGTGATAAATCCGAAACCTTTAGTTTCATTAAAAAATTTTACTGTTCCTTGTTGCATTGTATTCTATTTAATTTCTACAAATATAGTGTTAAATCCCTATAAATCAATTTTTTATTTTCTTTATCCGATTATAGCAGAAAATAATAAACAAATTATCTGTTAAAATACTGGGCCAGTACTACATAATTAACGTTTGCTGGCCATTAATAGGCATAAAAAAGCCCTTTGAAATTCAAAGGGCTTTTTTTAAAATTTATTATCTAATTGGAAAATTATAACTGAATGTTCCCTGTCCATCTACACCAGAAATATTTACAATGTCATTTCTGCTTGTTTTTGGCAATGCTTTTTCAACATCTGCAACACTGTTTACACTTTGTCCATTCACCTTTGTAATTACTAGTCCTTTCGGGATGCCGTAATTATCAAAAGCTTTACCTTCTGTAACTCCGGTAACTACAACACCATTGCTAATGCCGTATTTTGCTTTTTGCGCATGTGTAATTGGCGCAAAGCTTGCACCTAATTTTTCGATGCTTATCCCTTTATTGCTATTGCCTGCAACAACACCAACACTGGATTCGCCTTTTAAAGTTACAGTATAATCCTTCAAGGCTCCGCCTCTTAAAATAGACAATTTAACTTTATCCCCAGGGTTTAATCTTCCAATTTTTTCTTGAAGATCAGGCGAGTCGTAAATGGTTACTCCATCTACTTTCTTGATAATATCTCCAGCCTGTATCCCTGCGGCCGCAGCACCACCTCCAGCAACAACTTCATTAACATATAGTCCATTAATTTCATTTGTTTTAATGTCTTTTGGGTTATCGGCACTTAATGGCACAAAACTTACACCGATATAACCTCTTTTTACAGAGCCGTATTTCATAAAGTCGTCAAGTACCTTTTTAGCTAAGTTAACCGGGATGGCAAAACCATAACCCTGATTATAGCCACTTTGTGATGCAATTGCCGAATTAATCCCAACCAGTTCTCCTTTTGCATTTACTAAAGCTCCTCCGCTATTGCCTGGATTAATGGCTGCATCAGTCTGAATAAAGGCTTCTATACTTGTATTGGCAGGAGCTTTTGGTCTTTTTCCTGTTCTTTGATATTCATCATATTCCTCTTCGCTCATTTGTCCACCTTGTTGTTCTCGGCCAATAATCCCTATACTTCTTGCCTTTGCACTAACAATACCAGCTGTTACGGTTGTTTGCAAATCTAAAGGGAAACCAACAGCCAAAACCCATTCACCAACCTGAACTTGGTCAGAGTTTCCCATCTTCACCACAGGTAAATTGGTTGCCTCTACTTTAATTAAAGCCAAATCAGTATTGGGATCAGTACCAATCACCTTAGCCGTAACTTTACGCCTGTCGGTTAAAACAACTTCAACCTTTTCAGCATTTTCTACCACATGGTTGTTCGTTACAATATATCCATCCTGACTAATAATCACACCAGAACCAGAAGCCGCTCTAGGCACACTTTGCATCCGGCGACCACCTCCACCAAAAAAATCCTCAAACATATCCATTGGAGATCCACCGCTCCTGCTAGAAGCAGCGTAGGTTGTTTTAATATGTACAACACCCGGCGATACTGCAGCCGCAGCCTGTACAAAGTCAGCCTCTCCAGATGAAGAAACTTTTAAAGGGTTATTGGCAAAGTATAATTGTTGTTTTTCTGAAATGGTTGATCCAATTTGGTTACGCTCAAAAATCTTGTAACCGCCAATTGCTGCCGCGCCTCCTATAAACGCAGCCAATACTGTGATTCCTAATATTTTTTTCATTTGCTTAAAATTTTTTAAACTTGGTGCAAGAGCATCACACTATTTTAAACCAGGCGCTCAAGCCATTATCCCGATCTAAATTTTCTTTGGTTAATCCAGTCAAATTTAATACCATATTAACGATATTTGTAGCACAAAGTACAATCGCTGTTGTTAAAAAATGTTAAATACATTAATACGTCGCAATTATTTAATTCTTTTAGTTCAAATATTCGATTTAAAAATGAAGGTTTCATGAAAATTAACTTTTATAAATACCAAGGGGCTGGCAATGATTTCATTTTGATTGACCATACCGAAAGCCCTCTTAAAAACATTGATAACCAGCTAATTAAACGACTTTGCGATAGGCGATTTGGCATTGGGGCAGATGGACTGATGTTTTTAACCGCCCATGATGAATATGATTTTGAAATGCACTACTTCAATGCCGATGGCAAAATTGGCAGTATGTGCGGAAATGGCGGCAGGTGTATTGTTGCTTTTGCTAAGCACTTAGGCCTGATCAAAAATGAAACTAACTTTTTGGCAGTGGATGGACCTCATTATGCCAGAATTTCAGAAAACGGAGAGTGGATTGATTTACAAATGATTAACGTAGACAATATCGATATCGATGGGCGTGCCTTTGTTTTAAATACGGGCTCTCCACATTATGTTAAACTACAAAATAATTTGACTGATTTTGATGTGTTTAACGAAGGCAAAAATATCCGGTACAATTCTACTTATAAATCTGAAGGTATAAATGTAAATTTTGTAGAAGACAAAGACGATCATCTTTTTGTACGTACATATGAAAGGGGTGTTGAAGATGAAACATATGCTTGTGGAACCGGCGTTACAGCCGTTGCAATAGCCATGGCAAAATACAAACAGCAAACAGGTCATGTCAAAACAGATATTCAAGTTTTAGGCGGGAGTCTTAAAATAGAATTTAATTATGACGGCAAAACATTTACCGATGTTTTTTTGTGTGGCCCGGCCAAATTGGTCTTCGAAGGAGAGGTTAACTTAGGCTAGCTTAAACACACATATGGTATAAGTTTTTATCTGTCTCAATATATTTACAAAGCTTAAAATTAGCGGTAAATTTTCCATTAATCAACTATTAATCAATCATTTTAACAGAAAAAAGCAAACCCATAGAGCAGGAATAAATCAATCGATTGATTAAATGACAGAATTTCGACAGATATATACTTTTTGAGGCTTTATTTTTGAGCGGTTTATAATCTAAGTAATTTTTCGATACCCATATCATTAATTTAATCCATATTATCCATGAGAAAAGCGACAGCGCTCTTTTTAAGTATCAGCGTAAGCATACTATTTTTAGCATCATGCAGCAATGATAAAGATGCAAAAAAAGCTCAAGCGGCGGCGGCCAGTGCACCGCAAGCCTATCCTACCTTAACCATAACCACCCAGTCTACTACACTCAACACAGATTATCCTGCAACAATAGAAGGGATTCAAAACATCGACATCAGACCGAAAGTTGATGGTTTTATTGAGAAAATTTATGTGGACGAGGGTGCTGTTGTTAAAAAGGGGCAACTGCTTTTTACAATAAATGCGCCACAATATGAGCAATTAGTTAGAACGGCCAATGCGGCAATAAGCAGTGCCGAAGCAGATGTTAATGCCGCTCAGCTCCAAGTAAATAAAACAAAACCTTTAGTAGATAAGGATATTATCAGCAAATATGATCTTGATGCTGCTCAGCTGACATTACAAAGCCGAAAAGCTGCTCTTGCTCAGGCAAAAGCTACTTTGGTCAATGCCAAAGTAAATTTAGGCTACACCTCAATTACAAGTCCAGTTGATGGGGTTATTGGGAGCATACCATTCAAAACCGGTAGTTTAGTAAGCAGTACCAGCGCACAGCCACTTACAACTGTTTCAAACATATCAAAAGTATATGCCTATTTTTCTTTAAATGAAAAACAGCTTTTAGATTTCTCTAAAACTTATCAGGGAAAAACCCTTGCTCAACAAATGAAAAACATTCCTGCGGTTAGCCTAGTTTTAGCAGATGGCAATGTTTATGCAGAAAACGGAAAAGTGGAATCAATAAACGGATTGATCAATACAAACACAGGCTCTGCAAGCTTAAGGGCAACTTTCCCTAATCCAAGTGCTTTGTTGAAAAGTGGCGGAAGTGCATCTGTGCGCATTCCTCAACACTTAGACAATGTAATCTTGATTCCTCAAAAATCGACAACCGACTTGCAGGGCAAAAAATTTGTGTATGTACTTGGCGATTCTTCAAAAGTAATTAACACTGAAGTACAGATTATGGAGTTAACAAAGGGTAATTTTTATGTTGTAACCAAGGGCCTTAAAGCGGGTGATAAAATTGTACTTGAAGGTTTTCAGTCACTTAAAGATGGTGTAAAAATTAAGCCTGAAGAAAAAAGTGCCGATTCTGTTTATGCTAATGTAAAAAAATAATAGTTGCTTACATTCCCGGTATACCGGTAACAAATAAAATATAATGTTTAAGAAATTTATTGAAAGGCCTGTATTATCAACAGTTATATCCATCATCATTGTAATACTGGGTATACTTGGTTTAATTACATTGCCTGTTTCACAATATCCTGAAATTGCGCCTCCAACCGTTCAGGTTTCTGCATCTTATCAAGGTGCCAATGCCGATGTGGTGATGAACAGCGTGGTTGTTCCTTTAGAAGAACAGATCAATGGCGTGGAAGACATGACCTACATGACTTCTACGGCAAGCAATGATGGTACCGCAACAATAACCGTAAACTTTAAACTGGGCACCAATCCTGATTTGGCAGCAGTAAATGTTCAAAACAGGGTAGCAAGGGCGAGCAGTTTATTGCCTGCAGAGGTAACCCGTGCCGGGGTAATTACGGCTAAAAAACAGGCCAGTAACGTGCTTATTTTTGGTATCTACAGCGATAATCCATCTTATGACCAAAAATTTTTACAGAACTATGCCAACATCAATATCATTCCACAGATTAAAAGGATTAATGGAGTTGGTGATGCGGGTGCTTTTGGGCAAATGGATTATACCATGCGCATTTGGCTTAAGCCCGATGTAATGGCCACTTATGGCTTAGTACCAAATGATGTCAATGTTGCGCTTGCTGAACAAAATGTGGAGGCGGCACCCGGACAGTTCGGCGAACAGGGAGATCAAGCATTTCAGTATACCCTAAAATATTCAGGGCGGTTAAAAGATGAAACTGAGTTTAGCAACATTATCATCAGAACAGCTTCAAACGGACAAATTCTACGGTTAAAAGATATTGCACGTATAGAACTGGGTGCGTTAAGTTATGCCAGTTCCGTTAAGTTTAATGGAAAGCCTGCATTAGGTATTGCCATTAACCAAACAGCAGGATCAAATGCTAAAGAAGTAATTGAAAACTCAATAAAAACTTTAGACCAAGCATCACTTTCTTTTCCTAAAGGCGTACATTATACCGCCCTTGTAAACGTAAATGACTTTTTGGATGCATCAATAGAAAAGGTAATTCACACGCTGGTAGAAGCTTTTATTTTAGTTTTCTTAGTTGTTTTTATTTTTCTACAGGATTTTAGGTCAACTTTAATTCCCGCAATTAGTGTACCCGTAGCCATTATTGGTACTTTCTTCTTCTTAAGTTTGTTTGGTTTTACCATTAATTTACTTACCCTATTTGCTTTGGTACTGGCAATTGGTATTGTGGTAGATGATGCGATCGTTGTCGTCGAGGCCGTTCACGCCAAGTTAGACCAAGGGTATAAATCAGCTAAAAAAGCAACTATTGATGCCATGGACGATATTAGTGGTGCGATTATTTCCATCACACTGGTAATGGCTGCTGTATTTATACCAGTAAGCTTTATTCAAGGATCATCTGGTGTTTTTTACAAACAGTTTGGATTAACACTGGCCATTGCGATTATACTTTCTGCTATAAACGCTTTAACACTAAGTCCGGCATTATGTGCCTTATTTTTGAAACCGCACAAAGATGACCATGAACAGCACAAAGGCTTTTTAGCGCGCTTTTATCTTGCTTTCAATACTTCTTTTGATTCAATGACCAAGAAGTATAAAAAATCTGTAAGCTTTTTGTCGCACAAAAAATGGATTGTGGGCCTAGGAATAGGCTTGTTTACTATAGCTTTAATTTGGACAATGAAAACTACACCAAAAGGTTTTGTTCCAAATGAAGATATGGGTACCATCATGTCAGACATTTCTTTACCTGCTTCTACCTCGCAAGAGGCAACCAATATTGTTATTGCCAAGATTGATAGTATTGCCCACACCATTCCTGAGATTAAAAACTCCTTAAGGGTTGTTGGCCGTAGTATGATTAGTGGTTCCGGCAGTTCATACGGAATGGTAATTGCCCGCCTTATCCCCTGGAATGAGCGTAAACGTGATGTAAAAGCGATCATTGGAGAGCTTTTTGCCAAGACAGCATCCATAAAAGGAGCCAAAATTATTTTCTTTGCACCCCCAACAATCCAGGGTTTTGGTACCAGTGGCGGTTTTGAATTCCAGTTACAGGATAAAACAGGCGGTGACATTAGAAAATTTAATGACGTTGGAAATGCCTTTTTAGCGGCACTTAATAAAAGACCAGAAATCCAGTATGCCGCAACTTCTTTTAACCCCAACTTCCCTCAGTATCAAATTGATGTGAATGTGGCTAAGGTTAAACAGGCTGGTTTAACAGTAAATGATGTTTTGGCTGTATTACAGGGTTATTACGGTGGTGTATATGCATCGAATTTTAATAAATTTGGCAAGCAGTTCAGGGTAATGTTTCAGGCAGATGCACAATACCGCGCCAACCAGCAAAGCTTAAACAGCATCTATGTCCGTAATGCCAGTGGCACTATGGCGCCAATCAATGAATTTATAACGCTGGAAAAAGTGTATGGGCCACAGGCAATCTCGCGGTTTAACTTATACACGTCAATATCAGTAACGGGCAATCCAAAACCTGGATTTAGTTCTGGTGATGCATTAAAAGCCGTTCAAGAAGAAGCAGCAATCCATTTGCCAACCGGTTATGGATATGAGTTTTCAGGCTTATCCCGTGAAGAAATGAACAGTGGAAGCCAAACCATATTTATTTTCTTACTGTGCGTAATCTTCGTTTACTTTTTACTTTGTGCACAATATGAAAGTTATATCCTGCCTTTAGCTGTATTAATTTCCCTACCAATTGGGTTAGCAGGCGTATTTATTTTCGATAAAATATTTGGAGTAGACAACAATATATATACTCAAATTACACTGATTATGCTGGTTGGCTTACTGGCAAAAAATGCCATTTTAATTGTAGAGTATGCGGTAGATAGAAGGCGTAGGGGAATGAGCATACTAAATGCGGCTATAGATGGGGCAACTGCACGTTTACGGCCAATTTTAATGACTTCATTTGCCTTTATACTGGGTTTATTGCCACTCATGCTCTCAACCGGCGTAGGTGCTTCAGGTAATAAATCAATTGGTACGGGTGCAGTTGGCGGTATGTTAATTGGTACAATTTTCGGCGTATTTGTTATCCCTTCATTGTTTATTGTTTTTCAAACCTTACAGGAAAAAGTCAGCAATAAATCTCCTTTTAACGAAGGTATAGATGGAGAACAGACAGAATTGGAATTTGCTGAGGCAAACACTCCTCAACATTAATTTTAAACACATGAACTTTAGATATAAACATTCATTTTTAATCGGTTTTGCCTTAATCTCTTTAAGTGCCTGCGTAACTAAACAATATCAGCGTCCGGCAGTAAAGAGTGAGAATTTATACCGGGATGTAAATACAACAGACAGTACAACCATAGCAGATCTGCCTTGGAAAACGTTATTTAATGATCCAGCCCTACAAAGTTTAATTGAACAGGGAATTAATGGGAATTTAGATTTAAAACAGGCTATTGAGCGCATTAAAATTGCAGAAGCGACTTTACAGCAAAGCAAAGCTGCTTTATTGCCAAGCCTTCAAGGCGACTTATCTGTTACGGATGCCAAACAATCTGCCAGTGCGGTAAACTTTCCGGCAGGAACAATAAATTTAGAAACTCAAACGTATAAAGCCCAGCTGAGCACCAGCTGGGAAGCTGATATTTGGGGCAAGTTAAGCAGCGCAAAACGTTCTGCTTATGCTTCTTTATTACAAAGTGATGCTGCCAAAAGGGCCGTACAAACTCAATTAATTGCAAACATTGCAAATGCATATTACAATTTGCTGGCATTAGATAAGCAGTTAACAATTACAGAACAAACCATTGCAAGCAGAACTAAAGGTGTGGAAACCATAAAAGCACTTAAAGAAGGGGCTATTGTAAATGGTGCTGCCGTAGTACAGAGCGAAGCCAATTTATATGCGGCACAAGTATCTTTACCCGATTTAAAAAGAAGCATCAGAGAGACAGAAAATACCTTAAGTATTTTAATTGCTGGTGTTCCGGGCAATATTAACCGCAGCACGCTAGATAACCAAACACCCTATAAGAATCTACAAACAGGTGTACCGGCACAGCTATTACAAAACAGACCGGATGTACAGGCGGCCGAATTGGCTTTCAGGGCCTCCTTTGAAAATACAAATGTAGCCAAAACTTACTTTTACCCTTCATTAACCTTAACAGCAAGCGGAGGCTTATCAAGTTTGCAGTTGAAGGATTTTTTTAGTCAATCCATTTTCTACAATTTAGTAGGCGGACTAACACAACCTATCTTTGCAAAAGGACAAAACAAAGCACGGTTAAAAACAGCAGAAGCACAGCAACAGATTGCTCTTTATGCTTTTCAGCAAACACTTTTAACCAGCGGACAGGAAGTCTCCAATGCTTTATATGCATATCAAACAGCCACACAAAAAGAAGCAATAAGAGCAAAACAAATTGCATCTTTAACTAAAGCAGTTGATTTTACGCAAGAATTGTTACGTTACACATCGACGACAAATTATACTGATGTATTAACTTCAGAACAAAGTTTACTCGCAGCACAATTGAGCGGTGTAAATGACAAACTCCAACAGCTACAGGCCGTAGTTAATTTATACAGGGCCCTAGGTGGGGGATGGAAGTAGTTTTAAAAAATTAATTTTTGAAAGGCATTTTGAAATTCAGAATGCCTTTTTGTTTGCACCCCTTTATATATTCAGAGTCAGAAAGTAAGCGTATTTATCTAATACTTCATTTTTTTTATATAAACTGTTAAATACTAATAGGTTTAATTTGTATTTTGGCTGTTTAATTTTTAATATGCGCATCTCCAGATTAATTGCTCTAATTGCAATAATACTTTGTTTTAATACAGATTTATTTGCCCAAACTTTTACCGTAACCAGTAATGCTGATAGTGGGCCAGGTACGTTAAGACAGGCACTAACACTAGCTGCGGCTGCAGACAGAGTTACTCCTTTTACTATAAATTTCTCCCTGCCTGGAAATCCAATTGATAATATTAACCGAACAATTAGGCTTAGAACAGCACTTCCTGTTGTCTCATCAAATGTAATAATAGATGGAACCTCTCAAGCTTGGCCTGCACTGGGGGTATCAGGAGCAAAAATCATTTTAGAACCAGAATACGCCAACTCGACTTTTTCAGGACTTGTTATTGGCCAGTACTCCTCAACAGGCATACAAACTACAGCTGTTCAGGTTTATGGCTTATACATCAGGAACTTTGCAACCATTAACAACTTACAAACTGTAAATACAGCACAGGGATCTGGAATAGTTATCGATTATAGAGCAAATGACATCACAATAGGTGCACCAGGAAAAGGCAATGTTATTGGCGGGAATATTAACGGAATCATCATTCAAAATAGTTATTATTATAATACAAATGCAATAACTAAAATTAAAATACAATCGAACCTTATTGGTCTTATCTATGATGGAATAACAGCAAATACGAACGTTACGGGTATTTCGGCTAATTTATATGATTGCAATTTAGATGTTGGTGGTGATAATGCTGGTGAAGGCAACGTAATTGCCGCAAACCGGATTAATGTTGATATTACAAGATCCAACTACACTTCTTCCAGATTTGATGTAAACATTATCAACAATAAAATTGGTGTTGATAATACCGGAAAAAAAGATTTTCATGACCTGCCTATTTTTCTTTCCTCCTCTACGCTAGAGATTTCAGGATTAAAAGTAAATGCTGTAAATACGGCTTTATATATAAGAAACAATATTATTGGGGGAAACAGAACTATTGGTGTATCTATAACCAACGCCGATTTTATTTTAACAGGTAATGCCATTGGTACCGATGCCACAGGAGCTATAGCTATGGGAAATGGCATTGGAATAAAAATAGAAAGTAATGCCACTGGTATTATTGGTGGTGCTAATGCCACAGATGTAAACTTAATTGCCAACAATAATTATGGAATCGAAACAGTTTCTGCAAGGCCCGTAAAAATTACCAGAAACAGCATGTACTGTAACCGTGTTTTTGGGATTGGCAAAACAACAACCATTTTACAACCTTATATTCAAATACTTAAAAAAAGAAACGATTATGTATCGGGCAGAGCCACACCTAACGCTGAAGTAGAACTTTTTTATACCGTTAACTGTCAGGGCATTTGTGAGGGTAAAACGTATATTGCCACAGTACAGGCGGGCAGTGACGCAAAGTGGGAGTACAATGGAATGCTGACCGGAATGATAACCGCTACAGCCAGTTTACTTAATGCGACAACATCACCTTTTTCTACAGCAGAATTAATGCTTAATGAAGCTATTGTAGAACCTGTAACCTGTAATACAAATGGTTCTATTACAATTCCTGAACTTAGGGAAGGCTTTACTTTTAGTTGGATAAAAATAGAAACTGATGGTACCCGCATTCCAAAAGGAAATACACAGAGCATTTCTGATTTAGAGGTTGGCACTTATGAAGTTACCATAGATGATGGGTGTAAGGCTTTCTCAACAACATTTATTATAAAAGATCAAAAACTAACCAAGCCCACAGTTACGGCACCTACAATAAATTGTGGGCAAACTTCTTTTACACTTTCAGCCGAAGTTTTACGGGGTAAAGGTACGATCCGTTATGAATGGATAAATACAGCAAACCCAGATGTTGTACTGAGCAGAACAAACCCAGCAAGCTTACCAGAAGGAACATACATCGTTCGGGTAAAAGATGATGCAGGCTGCAGTTTCGATTCTGAACCCATTGTAATTAAAAGAAAAGCACAGCCAAAAATTAACACCTCTTCAATGCCACCTCCTACTCCTGCTGCGTGCGGAAAGAATAATGGATCAATTAAAGGATTAACCGTTGATGATGTAACCGGAACAGCCACTTACAGATGGTTTAAACATGACCCAATAACGGGCATAATCGGTACAACCCCTATAGCCAATACATTGGACTTAATAGATGTTGAGGGAGGCACTTATAGCCTTTACGTTTATGACAATGGCCCCTGCTCACCAAGTGTTCCTGTAAAACTTACCATTCCTATTTATAATTCTGTTATTATTAGCAATGCGACTACTCAAAAAAATATCACATGTGATGCGAACAATGGAATTATAGATGGCATTACCATACAAGAAGCAAATTATTTTGAGTGGGTTGCTCCATCTGGAAATACCATTAAGCAAGGTACGTACTCACCTGGTGTATCTTTAAGAATAACAGATTTAGCACCAGGAACATATACTTTAATCGCCAAAAACACATTATCAGGTTGCTCCAATAATAGAACTTATACGTTAACTTCTACGCCACGTACCGTATACAGTTACTCCGCTACAAGAGTTCCAAGAACCTGCGACACTGATAATGGAAGCATTACCTTAACTTTTACAGGGGTTATGCCTATTAGCTACAAATGGCTTGATCAATTAGACAGGCCAATATCAGGAGCTGTACTGTCAGGAAGAACCATTACGCTTAAGAATCTACCAGCCGGAACTTAT
>Ga0116227_10001739_pt1 | contig 49226 bp, 37 predicted proteins | sample S1TSphgellanicum_FD_89693 | JGI IMG/M metagenome (GOLD analysis project Ga0116227, IMG submission 89693) | Host-associated microbial communities from peat moss isolated from Minnesota, USA - S1T2_Fb - Sphagnum magellanicum MG | ecosystem: Host-associated > Plants > Peat moss > Unclassified... | reverse complement strand
AATTCCCAACAGAGCCACTGATACGTAAGTGACGTGCAGTTGTCTACGGAACCTCCTCCGTGCATCGCTCCTTTTTTCTACACCATTCCTCATCACGCCCATCTCACAGTTTCTAAAACAAGTTAAAGGGAGTACTGCCGCTGCAGCATGAAGGAGTGAACACTTATTGTGATACCTGTGTATCTCTCTTTGTGTTATAGTCCAAGCACTTCTTTCGATCACATGAGAAACTCGACCGCATTGCACACACAACACTCGTTCACACTTTTGATAAGCAATTCCCAGCTAGCTTCTGCTGCAGCTTCCCCAAGCCTCAAGCCGGATCTCTTGGGTCGTTGCTGCTCGCTTGGATCATGATCAACTATGAAACTGCAAATTCGAAGTCGAGAGCTGATCCCAAGCTGCTGCATCCAGAGCTTCAATCCTCTTGCGAATGCAAGTTGTGGTTTATGTATTTCACTTTCATTTTGAGTTAACTTGTATCATGTCTTGTTTGACCAATAAAGATTTCTATTTCTTTTTAATTATTGAATCTTTTGTGTAATAAGTTCATATAGTTTTCTATTTGTATTTTTTGTTTTAACCTTGACAACTATTTAGTATTGAAGTAAATTTTCAAATACATTGATGTTTTATGCAAGATTTCAAAGTCTTGAGTGCATTCCTTAACTCCATGCATCAAAATAAGAAGGTTATATAGGAGCTCAAAGATGGGATTATTACAAGCTTTTCAAGTTCAACTCTTACTCATATCAAATTATACAAACCAAACAAAAGTAATTATTAGTGCATTTTGAACAAGAATGGTGCATGAATGAGTCATGGATCACACAAATTCATTGCAAGATTCATTAAAGAAATCATCGCTTTCTTCATATAAAATATTTTATAACTCCAATGGGACTACATCAAAATGGTCATTTTCCTTGAAACCCAATTGGAACTCCTAAAACTAGTACACCATGTGTCCAATATTTTTGAAACATCATAATTCCTTCAAATGATATATACAAATCAAATGATTTAACAATTTTTTGACTAGCCCTTGGAATTTTAACTTTTTATCATTGTATCAAGTTCTTAATTAAACTTGATTTGAACCATTACAACATCATTTAAGTGGTTACCAATTTTTTAGCAATTTGATTCTTGACCTTTCAAGTGACCATAACTTATGTTATAAATCTTTATTTTGAAAATGCAATTTCATTTAATTATCACCTTCCAAGACTTTTTCAACATTTTAAAGATAACTTAATTTGGACAAAGTTTGGTCCAAGTAAAACCTTGATCCAAATATTTGGGACACTTCAAGACTTCCATTTCCCAAAATTCAACTTGAGAATCTTGGGAGTGCCCCCTTTTGATTATCACACATTTTCATTTCATGTGAAAAGGTGTTTGCACTCTCTTGCTTTCATTTGATGCCTTGGCCCTTATTCAAGCTTATTTTAACTCATAAGCATATAGCTTCCTTTCATTTTTTTTGAAAAAGCATTGTGTTGCCCATCTTGAAAGGTAGTTGTGCACCCTAGTTAAAATCATAACAAATTATGAAAACACGACAAGTTGTTATTGTTCCTTCGTATGAAAACTTCTACCAAAAATCATTGGTCAAACTCAATAGACTCGATGTATATACCTAAAGTAATGCATCAACATATGGATAACAAAACAAAATAGCTTGTTCAAGGTGTTGTCCTTATCATAAGGTTATTACATGTGATCAGTGATCATGGGCTTCAATACATGCCTATGTGGTTCAACATTGTGAAAGAAAATGCTCATTGTTGTCCTTGTGAGGAATTATAAACAAGGTCACCCTTGATAACTTAAAACACATTCTAGTGGACATAATGATATTTTATGTAGGTCTAATGCATATTAACATTGATCTTAAAGTGATAACACTCAATGCTAATGGAGTTAATGTGAACTCTAAAGTGTTGGTACAAAGGTGACAATCCAATTTCATATCATTAATGAACCCATCATGTCCTAAAAAATGCATTGTATGAATAATCACACAAATTTGATGATTTGGACTTCGTCAAAGATGGGCATTGTGGGGAAGATTGAAAAAACATTGCAAAGTTGGTATGATTATTTTTCCCATGGGTTGAAAAGAACCCAAGAGTTCCTTGAACTAGTTGACATATAAAAAACAAGTGGGGGGGCACATTATTTCAAATGTTAAAACAAAATGGGTTTTGATGTTGGTCCTCACCAAATGAATTCTAAATGAATATCACACCTTGGTTTTCAAAATGAGCAAAATGCAAGCACAAACTTGTTATCATCGATGGTTGGTCACGATTTATGGCTACAAACTTTCAACCTACATCATAAACTCAAAGTGTAAAGATTTTTCAATCCAATGTAGTCTCAAGTTTCAACTCTCTAACCTTGGCCCTCTAAGTATGTGAAATTATCCAAGTCTTTTCATCATTCTAGTCTTTGGAATCTAGATATGGTGGAAGGGTCTTGCAAGTACAACCTATTGTTACTTCAAACCTATAATCTATGAGTTGTGAGTTTGCTCTTCAAATTCATAACATGATTTTTTTAGATTGGCAAAATTTTTGTTGGGTGTTCATTTTTAGCAATAACTTGTAAGGTGCATTCAATTTGATTTTTTTGTTTTTTGGTTTTGAAATGTTAGTAAGTGCTAGTGGGTTGTGGTGGGTGTTGGTGGTAATTTGCACACAACTTTGGTTGTGGTTGTGGGTTGTGAATTTTTGTAATGCAACTTTGTGTGAAGATGTCACTGTTTAAACCAACCCCCAATTTCAAATTTAAATACTTCTATAGCTCACAAAACCCTAACAATGACATTCCACTAGCTACATGTACTTTGCTTCCAATAGTAGTCAAGCTTAGTTTGAGCATGACCTAGGATTAGGCTTAGTAAATTAGGTACATCATAAAAAGGCAAGTAAGTAGGTGGTAGCTTGCCTAACCTACTAAGCATAATCTATCTAACCTTCTTAACTTAACCTAACCTAACCTAGCCTACCTACCTTAACTCTTTAATTATGTATGTACAAGTTACAAGTATTAGGAATTGAACCCCTTACCCTCACAATGGTAAACTAAACCCCTATGAATGGACTACACCTTCCAAAGTTGACAAAATTTGGCAAGTTTTCTATTTCACTTGTTTATTTCACATCATTAAATATGTAGGTAAGTAAGAAAGTTAGGTAATTAATATGTAAGTTTCATGACATTTGGTAGGTAAAAGGGTAAATACGTATGTAACTTGTAGCCCATAGGAGGTAGGTAATTAAGTAGGTAAGTGGGTAAGTAAGATGTAGGGATTTCAGATGGTACATGGGAGGTAGGAGGTAGGTGGGTACCATTGGGATTCAATTAACCTAACACAATTTTGGTTAACCATAGGTAGTTGGCTAATGGAATTTTGGGGATGTTAACCCTAGGTCCATGGGATAGGATGGTAGGATGGATCTTATTTCAAATAGAGTACTGAGGGTGTGTGCCTTGGATATGATAAGGTGGAAGGTGGGATAGCCGGATTAGGTTAAAACATGCTTATGTTGTTTTACTTGGGTTGGTTAAATTTGTTGGATAGAAGTACAACTATGGTGGAGGTGGTTTTTAGGAAGATGTTAATAATTAAGGTTAAGTCAGAACAATAGCAATACCTTCTTCTTCAAGTTGAAAGGGGGTTGGGAAAAACATCATTGACTGCTCTCCCACTTCCCAAAGTGATGAGTAGTCTGTGAAGGAGCAAGGGGGAGTAAGGATTCATGATGAAGCTGCAAGCTCTAGGTTGTTAAAGGTTGAACATATCATGAATAGGCGAAACGATGTAAGGAACAGGGAGGGGAGGTGGGCTATTACATCATGGGAAGGTGAGCTCCCAAGGTACACCCCACCAAACAACATAATGGAAATGGAGGCGGATGCATCGTTTGTTGACGATGGCAGTTGTTCAAAGGAGGACTTTCAGACGATAATACACCTAAAGGTGAAGGGGAATGATGACACGAGGAATAGTTGCTTGTAGAATATCAATAGAAAAAAAGGAGGAGTTGAAGGAAAGGGTGTCTAACCTAAGGAAAGGAACTAGAAGGTCTACTACCCTCTTGTGTGAGCAAGAAAAGTATGAAAAAGGAGCTTGAGTAGTTAATGATTGCTAATGTGATTGGAAGTGGAAAGGGAAGGAATTAAAGAAAGTAAGGAAAGAAGGTAGAACTACTGCTAGGTAGGAGAATATTTTGTCAGGTGTGAATAAGAGGTTGGTTGGGGTAGGAGATCACTAGCTAAAAATTGAAAACTCCAATGTAACTTTCCTTTTTCTTTTGAAGTGTGAAGGTTTGATTTGAAAATGTCTTGTTTTTAATTTATGTATGTTGTATGTGTGGTTCTAGTTGTGATCCACTATTATTTAGGGTTTCAATTAGTTATAGCACAAGTTTGGGGCTAATGTTGTGGATAGTGGAGAGGATTGTTGTATGGATCAAACACCAGAAGGGTTAAATTGCATGCAGAGAGATAAGAAGTTTACCTACCCAACTATGAAACCTTTTGGATATCGTCTAAAAGGCAGGGGGGAATGGCCCAAATGGGTTGTTAAGGGGGGGTTTAAATTTGTGCTTAATAGGTACGTAAGGATTTTGGATGGCAGGTGGGAAATGGGCAATACAAAGGTAAGGATGTAAAATGGTAGGTGGGAAGTAGGAGGTGAATAAGTAAGGTTGTATGATGATAGGTGGGAAATAAGAAGTAGGTAGGTAGGGTTTTATGATGGTAGGTCAGAAATAGGAAGTAAATAGGTAAGGTTTTTAAATGATAGGTTAGAAATAGGATGTAGGTAATTAAGTAGGTAGGTAGGTAAAGATGTAGGATGGTGGGTGGGAAATAGGAGGTAGGTAGATAGGGTTTTTAAATGATAGGTTGGAAATAAAAGATAAGTAATTAAATAAGTAAGTATGTAAGGATGTAGGATGGCGGGTGGGAAATAAAAAGTAGGTAGTTAAGTAGGTACAAAGGTAAATATGCATGATGGTGGGTGGGAAATAAAAGGTAGGTAAATAGGGTTTTATGAGGTAGGTCAAAGGTAGATAGGTTTTAAAATGATAGCTTGGAAGTAAGAAATAGGTAATTAAATAGGTAAATAGGTAAGGATGTAGGATGGCAGGTGAAGAGTAGGAAGTAGGTAGGTAAGTATGTTTGCAAGATGGTAGGTGGGTAGGTATGTAAATAAGTAAGTTGGTAGGTGGGTAGGTATGTAGGTAAGTAAGTTGGTATGTAGGTAGGTCTAGGCTATTGCTTAGCCTAATTAATAGCTTTCTTGACCAATTAGGTAGCATAAGATGTCCCATTTGACTAAAACATCATTGTCCATTTTAACTAATGATGTCATTTTGCTTTGTCCAACTTGACTAGATGTCCCAATTGACTAAAAGCCATCAGTCATTTTGACTAATGTGATCATTTTTTTGTTCAACTTGACTAGATGTTCAATTTGACATATAAGTAAATAGGTCACTTTAGTCAAATTTACTAATCATACATGTCGTTCAAGCCATGAGCCTATAATCAAAATGTACATGTCCACTAATCAAAAAAGATTTGTTAATCAATTTGAAGCTTTTGAAAAACCATGAATTATAGTAGTGTTTTGTTGTAGAATTGCAAAGGAGATTCTCTGCTCATGGCATCATTAACAATCTACATGTGGTATATGCATAGTACTAGTTGTAGTTTGATGTAGAAAAAGAGTTTTCAGAAGCACTTGGATGTGATCAAGGCAGCTCCTTGCCACCCCAAGAATGGAGAGCATAACGCCCTTGATATGGTGTGGGAGCTTAGATTTAAGACTTTAAAATCTTTAGAGTGTTGATTATCAATAGTTTCTAGTTTTTGGGTGAGTGAAATGGTGATCCCAAATGGATACCACTTCTTATTCAACCTTCCATTTCCAAGTACTTCTATTTAGACTCAAAAATGGAGGGTGGTTTTGTATTGAACTAATTTATTCATCTTTGTGGGCAGGCCACTTGAAATCTTCAAAATTAATTAATTATTTGAAAGACATGTGTTGAAGCTGCGCCTGCCTTACAGTATGGAAAATGAACCTCCCAAACGCACCTGACAGCATTTCCCCCAAATATATATCCATGTACTGGCTGTCAGGCTCTACATAGCATATATAAGTATATATGTAGAGCCAGCCCAAGTTGGCAACATATATGCATGGACATATATAGAAACAAATTTTATAGCTGGTGTCAGATGTTGCTGTGCCTGCATTGGGGAGACTGGTTTCCAATATAAGAGATACCTAGGTTTTTGGTAAAGGGCAAGGAAATAGGAATTTATACATAGAGAATCAAATCATCTATATGCTTTTTTTGTGAGGAAAAGATCAGAGCAAAAATTGTAGCCAAATAATTTATTGGAATGTATTCATGTGAACTTTTAAAGATTGATTTGCAACCACTAATCCAACAATTTACAACACCCAATATGGATCCCTAACCTTTAACAACTGAATGCATCATCCACCAAACCCATTGATAAAGTATTGTTCACTCAGGCTTGCAAATCTTTACTTTGGGTTTCTTTCTTTATCTTTTGCAGGAGGGGAGGGAGAGGATTTGGTTGTGGAATCAAGTTTTCAACTATCAACTAACAAAATGAGAATGGGATTGATAAATGTTTAATTAAGGCAAAGTTAGAGCAAAGTTTTGTCATTTTGGCCACAAAGTGTCATCATATAAAATTCTACATTTATAATTTATTTTTTTAAAACTAGATAATATTTACCAAACTAAATAAATAAATAAATGAAACTTTCACATGCCTACCTCCTCATTCCTGAACTGTCTATCTTTTGTTTGGTTACTAAAAGTGTAGGGTAAAGCCCTCATGCAGCGGCGTGCTTTAATGGGAATCAGCCCCTGGCTTGGCCTGTGGGGCCCTTATTGCTATAAAGCTCACCTCTGAGGGCTTTACAAGGTGTGAAAACTGCTGTGCTGGGTTGGGGGGGAGAAGGAAAATCCCAAGTCGGGCAAACAGCCGAGGGTGCCGGGTTGGCATCCGACACCTTCCCATGTGGCAAGCCGGCCGGGTCCGTCACTCGCTGCGCTCATTCTAGCGACGCAGCGGCGGCGAGAGTGTTTTCGCGCGTTCGCAGCTGCATTCGCTTTTGAAACTGTTAGCGCGTGCACGTCCCCCTCTTCGCATGAGCATCAAGCAGCCCATGCACGCCATGAATCCTAACTGCATTCATTGATTGATTTAGTGCTTTCATCAAATTATTCTTCTTCTTCTTCTTCCCAGTAATTTTTTGCCTTTCGAAGAATTGTCTTCTTCTGCTCAGCATTTCGAGCTTTGAGTTGCAGATGATCTAATTGGGGTTGTTGCACCAATTTTTTACGATAGTTGCATGCATTCTGAGCTCAATTCCCTCTCGGGCTCAGGACCACGGGAGTTTTCGTTTGGGCAGTTTTCATGATTGTGCGGGGGAGCATCGCGCGGAGAGCTGGAGAATTTGTTGCACAAAAGTCGCAGGTTTGAGGACTTTGTCATCGTAGTCTTTGCGCTGCAATGCCGATCCCCGGGTCGACGAGGCGGCACTGTGCAGAAGAGCACGGTGGTGGTGGGAAGTACATAGCCGCAGCGATGATGGAAATGAATCCCAGACACGAACGCAGATCGCACAGCAGAGAGAACGGCAACCATCATGACGACCACAAGACTGAGCCTCCTCCTGGACGACAGCAGGGTCAGGCTTGGTGCGCACACTACCCTCTTACTACTGTAGTAGCTAGCCATCATAGAGACTCACTCGGCAACAACAAACCCTGGAACAGCAACTCAAACAGACAGGGATTGTCACAATTCTTCCGAATCTGGAGAGAAGGCCGCTTGTTGAAGAACCAGATAAAGAGAGTTTGGCAGTATCCTCTTCACTTACTTCTAATGCACTTCTGACATTTCTGTCTCCTCTTTGTTGTAGGGCAGAGGCCACGGAGCTGCATCACAACCTGCAAGTTCAAGTTGCAGACATCAGCTACCATCTCCACAAGGTACAATGTGAAGATTGAGAATGAATCAAGAATCTGTTTCCACAACAGCTTTGTTGTGTCTGGTCTAGAGCTTTGGAGTTCACAACAGCTTTGTGTCTTGTCTAACCCTTGGAGTTGCAACTAAGATCCAGGAAGAACTAGGAAGCTTGCAGATCACAGTGCATTGGTGCAGCATATGTGCAGAGAGTAATCTCTCTAGGGCTTGCCTTGGTTCTGATGTTCTTAACACTGCTTTGTGTAGTTTCCTTTGCTCTCAAGAAGTGGGAGACTAAACCGTCTGGTGTTCGAGTCCCGTGACACAGAGAAGGAGCCCATTCTGCTTCATGACATCCCAGGGGGACCAGGAGCTTTTGAGATGGCAGCCAGGTTTCTGTATCGTGGTAGCCCTGAGATCACACCTTCAAATGTAGCAATCCTCCGCTGTGCTGCAGAGTATCTTGAAATGGTAGACAGCCTCAATGGAGATGGTGGCAATCTAGTCATGAAAACAGAAAACTATCTGAACTCTGTCGTTGTGGGTTCTTGGAAAGATTCCATCTGTGTTCTCAAGACCTGCTCAGACCTCAAGCCATGGGCCGAGGATCTAGAGATTGTGAGAAGGTGTTGTGAGTCTGTGGCATGGAAGGCCAGCACTGATCCACATGGCATTCGATGGTCTTTCTCAAGCAAAGCTGGAGCTCTGCAAGATGCTGCTGCTGCTGCTGCTGCTCCTCGTGACTGGTGGTTCAATGATGTCTCTGCCTTGTCCATTGATATTTTCAGCAAACTCATCTCTGCTGTCAACCTGAAAGGGATGCACTATGCAATGGTCGCTGCGGCTGTTGTTTACTATGCTGAGAAATGGCTTCCAGGGCTGCTCAGAGAACCAACCATGTCAACAACATCCAAGGGAAAACCTGCTGAAAAAAAAGGAAGTCTTACAGCATTCACAGCAGAGAAAGATGTGAGCAAATTGCAGTTAAAGCACCGTGCAACATTGCAGGGAATTGTGAGCTTGATTCCTCCTCAGCAAGATGCAGTTTCCTGCAGCTTTTTGCTTCGGTTGCTCCGAGTTGCTTGCATGGTGAATGCAGGCTCTTTGTGCAAAACTGATCTGGAGAGACGAATTGGCATGCAATTGGACAGTGTGTCGCTGCCTGATCTGCTCATTCCAGCTCATGGCAACTCCAGTGACACTCTCTACGACACCGATGTTGTGCAGCATATTCTGGATCAATACCTACATGTATATTTTCCTGTTTATGAATTCCTCATTCTATTCCCTCATGCTGTAGCTCAGGTAGAGGAAGAGATTTTGTTGTGAAGCAGGGATCTTATCCATGCATGACAAATGGGAGCTTGATGTGTGCAATGGCCACAGGAACAGAGCTTGGCAACAAGCCCCCCTGCAAGCCCTGCAGGAAGTGTTACAAGCCTGACCACAGCAAGCATCAAAAGTGTGACCACTGGGAGCGGAACTAGCACTACTGGCATATCAAGCACTAACGGTGCAAGCATCAGTGGGTCAAGCTCTACTGGCAACCGCAATAGCAATGCAAGCATCAGTGGATCAAGCTCTACCGGCAACAATTCAGGCAGCTCTAGAAGCTCAAGCAGGTCAAGCTTCTCCAGCACAACCAGGTCTAGTGTGTCAAGTATGTCAAGTGAAGAGAGCATAAAGCCACCAACAAAAGGTTTCTACCCAGTTGAAGGCCCAGTAAGGAAACTGCAGCACCCACCCACGATACAAAATCTGAAGGTTGCAGAGCTTATGGAGACTTACCTTGAGGAAATTGCAAAGGATTCCAACTTGCCTGTTACTAAATTCATGGCTCTTATTGATTCCTTCTCCGAGCTGCCCAGAGACTCTGACAACTGCCTGTACAGAACCATTGACGTGTACTTGATGGTACCTAAATCCCCTGCACATTTACCCAAAAACTCTGGTGTCAGACAACCAAATCTACTACAATTTTGTGGCTTCTGTCTGGCAGCAGTTCAAGAAGCATATGGTGTTCCTGACCATACCTGTGTCTTGTGCTTGTTCATTTGTTGTGTTCCAGGCACATCCAACATTGACAGAACAGGAGCGCAATAGACTCTGCCGCATTGTGGACTGTCAACAACTATCACTGGATGCATGTATGCATGCTGCCTCTAATGATCGCCTTCCTCTCCGAGTTATCGTCCAGGTATTGAGATGTGTGCTCTACAGCTATGAAATCTGTTACAGACAGTCTAGTGCTAGAACCTTTACTTCACAAAGATGTTGCAGGTAGATGCAAGTCTGTTCTTTGAGATTGCTTTCTGTGATGCATCACAAGTATGGCTCAACTTTCTGATCTACCGGGTACCCACAGGTTCTTTTCAGTGAACAAGTGAAGCTAAGAAATGCAATTACAGGCACTGCTGTTGTGCATGACATAGACCTGAGCGGTTCAAGCTCTTCAGGCCATTCATCTTCAACACCTTCATCCGATATAACTGGCACCACCTCCACCTCCAGCACCACCACCACCAGCTCTGCCACAACTGCCAGAGGCAGTCTCAGCAGTATAGCGAGTTCACTTTTACCTGGTGGCTTGTCACTGAAGGAGTCTGTCAAGGTGGCAATGCTTGAAATTGAGACCTTGCGGAAGGCAGCTCTTGAGGTTGAGACCTTACAGAAGGCAGTTCTAGAGGTTGAGACACTCAAGAATGGTTTGAGCAGCTTGGAGATCCTTCATTGTGACATTGAGACAATCACAAACAAGTTTGCAGAGCTTGCACATGATTACACTCAGACCACTCAGCAGGTTAAAACTCAATCTACATACACAGCAGTGATATATCCAGGTGCAGGAACATTGCTGAGATAATGTAAACTTAGACTTGTTCTGCTTCATCTTTGAGGTTCTGCTTTGCAAAATGATCTGTGACTGTGTGACTCGGTGACCTTTTTGTGGATTAGGTGGAGGAACTCACCAAGATTGTGGCCAAACATTCTTCAAAATCTACTGGATGGTCCTCAAGCTGGAAGAAGATCTCCAAGCCTTTCCACCATAAGGACCATCATGATAGCTATCAATACAGGGACTATGGTGTGCTGATTAACAAAGAGCTTGCTGAACATCAGAAGCAAGCTGTCCACCAAATGAAAATTAGCCCTCCTATAATTATAAGTCCAGAGGTCCTGAAGCAGCATACAAGGGAACTTTTGCAGGAAACTCCAGAAGTAGCTGAGGGACCTGTAAAGGAAGTGACCAAATCTCACAAAGAACAACGCAAGGAAGATATGGACATCCAAAATGAGGAGGTACTCAAGGATAGTGTGGATGACCAGCACAAAAATGGCCATCCAGCAGAAACTTCAGATAAAGGCCACATTTTTCATCACAAGGATGACCATCACCACCACCGTCACAAGGAGCAACAACACACTTTAACTCCAGATCATCAACACCACAAAGGTCACCATCAGCAGCGCATAGAGGATGTAGACAATGTCTCCTTAGCCAGTACCATAAGCCATCACAAGGATGGAGACAGTGTCTCAACATCGAGCAGCTACAAAGATAACCATCAGAAGGATCATCATCACCACAAGGGAGGATCTGACTCACATGGCCATCGTAGACATAAGGATGATCACCTCCACCATAATCACAAGGATCACACTGCCACTGCAGGCCACCACCATAGCCATCATAAGTCAGTTTCTCACCATCATAAGGATAGTTCTGAGCATCAAACTAGTCACCACATTGACCATGACTCGACAGTGAGCACCCAAAGTGGTGGTCATAAGGAAGGCTCTCACAATCATCATCGCCACAAGGACCACTATCGCAGGGAGACATCTGAGCATCACAGCCATCACCATAAAGATGGATCTGATCCTCGCCACCATGACAAAGAAGGGTCTGATCATCATCACCATCACCAGAAAGAGCAACATATCTCAACACCAACCCATCACAAGGATCAACAACAGAAGGAACATGCTTCATCACCAATCACTCACAATGGTCATCATCACAAAGGAAGGTCTGATCATCACCAAGGTAGGTCTGATCATCACCACCACAGAGATCATCATCATAAGGAGCAGCATCATCGCCAGCACCGTCACAAGGACTCAGACAGTATTTCTACCACAAGCACTGATTCAAATCCTTCAAATAGACGCAGACATCATCGGCACTCATAAACTGTGATCTATGCAATCACTGTCTTTTGATGAACTTGGCTTTGAGAGATAACATGGAGAAGAATCCTTTGGAGGCTGCTCAATTGTCTGTTTGGTAATCAGGACTAGCCCAACTCTTCATTTGCCCCAATCTTTGCTATTTCTCATATTCACTTTCTAAGAGTAGATTTTCCCCTTAACAGTGTTACACTATCCATTTTCTCTTCCAGTCTTGTAATTTCTACTTCTTCAGTGGAAGTTGGTTCTGTGTTGAAATTTAGTCTTACAAACACATTAATTTGAATTCACAGGACAGGAAATTTTTGTCATCATTGACACATAAATAGAATCTGACCAACATAATGATCATAGCAGAGTTGCATCTCTGTGATCTTGTGTTAATGTCTCCTCCCCCTGTGCAGACAACCTTCTCAATTCAGTTTGTCCCTTGTACAAGTTCTACCCTGTTGTGCCTCTGTTCCACTTAGATCAGCTACTACTTTAGAAGCATGGTGAACTGTACAGGAAAAAAAAAGGAACCAAATGTTGCAGAACCGAACAGGTGATACTTGAATCATGGCTATACAATATCTGTCGAATGCCACATAATACCTATAAGACCTACCCAAATGTGATCATCCACCACAAGACCACTCAAGCTTGCAGAATCTACATTCAAACCTAATGATATACAAACTTGGTCAGCCCACTGTAGATAGGAAACAAAGATGTACATCTATTCCAAGTGACTACACCAGCCATATGCAATTGGTAAAGCCAACACTGAGATCAAACCCCTCCTCCAAAAGATGAGTTGTGGAGTCCTGTTTCTCTGTTTATATTTCTGCCTCCTCTTCTGATCTTGACACAAAGTGATAAGTCTCTCCCTTCTGGAGACTGTAAGAAACTTTGAGCTCTGCAGACATGAACATTTTGTGCTTCCAACTTACAATGCTCCCCTGATGATGTCCTTGAGAAGAAGCACACCATTGGCTCCACTCATCAATGCAAGCAAGACATTTCCATGCCATTGCCCTGGAGGCCTTCAAGCACAAACTGATGTGTATGCCTCTAGAGGTTCAACATGGGAGGAGCACCATTCATGTTGGCTGGTGGATTAACAAGGAACAGCCAGCTCCCAGTGCTTGAGACTCTGAACATTGCCTACACCTTGCTGATACTCCTCTACTGCAGGTGAGCACAAGGTATGGTACAGTGTATGGTACAGTATTCATAGTAAGTATTTGGCAGGATTCCATGAGGTTGTACAGCATTTCTTGTAACAGGTATTCCTTTCATTGTGCCTGATGAAGATGATGGGCATTGCTAGTGCTGCCACTCCTGGCCCCCTATCTGCATCATACAATCCATATATGCAAAACCTATAAAAACCCAAAGACATCACAATGACAGAAGAACATGGTCAAGAACAATATTGCTATGGAGGTCATTTAAGAACAAACAAGAAAACCCAGAGACTTGAATCATTGACTGTGCCTAAAGCACCAACAGTAGAACAATCGTGACATGTACAATCAAAACAGAATAAAACACTACTTCTGTAAATGCTATCTGCAATTTGACGATTTCTGCATCAAGTGCTTGTAACAATAGTTAATGAATACAACAACACAGGCTTTTGTTTTGTGACCAATACAAGCGACTTGGCTCAATGTTTCAGGTCAAGTCTGGCATCGACACCACAGTGAGGAAGCTTTGCAAATGGCCACAGTACATGTGCTAGATTTGCATTGCAACAACACGGATATGAAGCCAATGGCCTAGTGGTTCTCATGACTCACTTGCACTGAGCAGAGTGGGGTACACATACAGAGAGCCTGCTAGGAGTCATCCACAACAGTCAACCAAGCTGTTTACATGGATCTTGCTCCATCATCTGACAAGAAATGCAGTTAGCTGTGTGAGGACACTTATTACAGCAGACTTTGTTCTCAGACATGGTCTCCTACTCTTACTAATAAAAATCTATCAGAATTCTAACAAAAGATGCATTCTTGTCATGAAATTTATTATTTCTGTGTAGGCCCCGCATGATGTGGTCATGCTGCTTTCGTACCTGAAAGGTTGGTACAAACTCGGATGAATCGTTGAATGCAGTAACCTGAAGGTTCTCTGCACAGGCAGAGAGCGACAACATTGCCATCCTCACGTGGGTCCAGTCTCATAGTATATTCCTTCTTGCAATCTCTAGAAATGAAAATGCATGTGATTCCCACCAAAGTATTTTTTCCTCTTCCATGGCTGAACACATCTGCCACAACTGCACGGGCACCCACACAAACATCCAAACCACAGATGCTGTTAAGAAACAAGAAGGCTCAGGATCGTAGTGAGCAAGAAGTTCAGATGCTCGGTCTGCCATGATTCTTCATCTCCCGATCAAAGAAAGCTACAGACAAGAAAGAATGATGTATCCACCGTGCATTAGTTGATGATTTCACCCCCACAATCACTCTTGGCAGGACAGTTCTTGGTGTGAATGCTCACTCAGGAAGCAAGCACCAAAGAGTCTGATCATGTGTGAAGGAATGAAAAGCACCCACCAGAGCTTGAGAGAGCACACCACAGGATCCTGAACTTTGTTTTATGTCAGTTTTGTGTTGCTCAGATAATCCTCCTCTGCTCCTCTTCCTCCTCCTGTTGCTACCCAATTCTCAAAACAAAGTTCCAGGGTGTTCTTGTTGTACAACAAAAGAAAACTCGCATCGGAACCATGCGCAATAATGTTGTTCGAGCTTCATGAGTGCCACTGAAAATCCGTCCTTCCCTGCGGACAACATAGTCATGTAGGATGAAGAAAGGATCGATCAAGCCTGTGACCAGGATCTTGACTATGACGATCCACATCTCTCGAAAACCCTGAGGGTGTAGGGTTTAGGGTTTACCTCGATTGCCGCAACGAAATGGGACATCATGTGTTGTAGAGCGATTCAACAGAGAAGCTCCTCAACTCTTCTTCTTCACCCAGTTGTTGCAGCAGTCCTGGGTCAGCGAAGCAGGTTCTACAGTAGTCGTGGGTAACTCCCAGATCAAGTCGCAGAAGGACTTGGAAAGGAGCAATTGGCTCTGCTTCAACAAGGATGAGCTGATGAGCGATGATGATGATGATGATGCGTCGTCGCACTGCTGTTGTTCAAGGTGGTCAAGAGATTGGGAAGGAACAGAAGCAAGAAGAAGAAGGAAACGATGTGACCAAAACACGGAGAGTAAAGGGGTATCACCATCATCATCTTCTTGCAGCTTGGAATGAGAAGTGGGTGTGGAGGCTGTGCTTGGCATTCCGCCTCTTGAATGCAATGCTGGTGCAGACATACTTCAATCCTGATGAGCATTGGCAAGCCCTGGAAGTTGCACATCGAATAGCTTTTGGGTACACCCACCAATCTTTTCCTTCCTTCTCAAAACCATCTCTAATCTGAAACCCTGATCCTCTTGTTTTCTTACAGGCAGCTTTGCAACTCTGGCCTGCATCATGCTCAACCATACATCTCACATACCTTGGGAATTAGCAGCATCAAGGCTTGTTCAGAAACAACAACATCAGATCCACTGAGCTCCAAACTCTGCAACTGGAAAAAACCCTAAAAATCTTTAGGCATTGTCAAACTCCTTCTTGAGATGATGGTTTCAAGCTCCTGGGATGTTGATATGGGTTGCAAAAGATGTGAATCTGCTTGTCCAACAGATTTTTTAAGTGTACGCATCTATTTGGGACCAAGTTCCTTGGATGTTGATATCAAGGTCCTGGGATGCAGTGAAGTTCTAAGTTCCATTTCATGCTTAGATCTCTACACTTGTATATACTCTAAAACCACAGAAAAGCAATGGGGAATTGGATTGTTGTGAATGCAGATGATGGGTTTTTGTTTCTTTTTCTTGTGCAAGATTCTGATTCTGGAAAACATTGTGGTGTTCGTTTTGTTTGGTGTGTAGATATGGACACCTGACATGGGAATGGCAGCAGGGTCTTCGAAGTTACTTACATCCGTTGCTCTTTGCAGCTCTGTACAAACTGCTTACCACACTACACCTTGACACTCCCTGGTTCATGGTTTGTTCTTTTCAGCCCTTCCTTTGTCTTTGTGGCTACATGAGAGTTGGAATCAGTAGTCATGTTGTCATTTAATAACTCAGGTGTATTCTGTGAGGACGTTGCCACACAAAATGGGTCCAGTAGATAGATATTGGTGCTTCATGTTTTAGAATGTGTGATTGTTGCAGCTCTTTTCTGTGTTCTATGGTTTGCAGACCAAGGCGCCACGGCTACTACAATCTGTGTTTGCTGCAGTTGGAGATGTCTACTTGTACAAATTCTCACAAAACAATTTTGGGGAGCGAGTAGCACAATGGACTGTATCCATACTATCATTGCAAAATTCTGCTTGATCCTGAGTTTCCATTTCTCAATAGAGGAGACGCACAAGTGAAGAAAACTTAGTGAACTCAGAGGCAGCTCTGTGATCACCATCTTTGTACAAAAACTGTACTTTGATAGTGGTGCTTTTAAGAGAATGTGTTTGTCAGAAGCTTCTGCAATTTGAAGAAATGTTGATTTATCATGTTCATGGCAAAGTTCATATGCATATGGTTTTTTGAAACCAGATTGTGGAGCTTGTGTGAGGGCTAAATGAAGTGATAGACCCTAGTGCTGGGGATGGCAATACTGTGATGTTGTGGGGTTCCAGTAAGCAGAAATTTGGAAGCTGCCAAGAATGTATTCTTTGATCAGGGGTTGGCTTGCAGATGTTTTGCCAAATGTTCAATTGGTTCACCTTCTTCTGTATTGTCCGCACGTTTTCAAATTGCTTGGAGACAGTGCTGACAACCATGGCACTTTTCTACTGGTGGCCAGTACAGTCACCATCCACAGATCACCACCACACCAGATCAATTTTCACTTCTCGTCAGCTGGGACTTTTGCTTGCAGGAGTTGCTTGTATTATCAGACCAACGAGTGCCATCATTTGGGTGTACGTTGGAGTTGTGCAACTCCTCAAAATACCACACAAGTTGCAGTTTCTCCTCAGTGAAGTATTTCCTATTGGGTACAAACAAATTTTCTGAGCTATTTTTTGCTCATCTTGCTGATAATGTTCTAGAAACTTTGGGTATATATATCACTGCTCGTCACATCTAGTAGTGATTAGAGAGTGGCCATCTCTGGAAACCAAGCAATTTTCCTTATGAGTAATGATGCACTCACTGAATCAGGTGTCCATGAAAGGTGATTTTTGTTGGTTTTTTTGGGTTCTTGGCAGCATCATCTGCTTGAGTGCAATGGGTATGGTGGACTCATGGATGTATGGCAAATGGACTCCCGTGCTTCTCAATTTCTTCAGATTCAATTTTCTGACTTCTGGGGCCAGTTTCTATGGAAGACACTCTTGGCATTGGTATTTTTCACAGGGTTTGCCAGCAATGGCATTTACATTCCTGCCTTTCGCAATGATAGGCATTCTGTGGTCAAAACAGTGGGCCTTAGCTGGACTTATTGCTTGGGTCTTGGCCCTATATAGCATTCTTGGCCACAAGGAGTTCAGGTCAGTACTCCATTTCCTGTTTCAGAGAACAGCATGGTTCTTGATAGTAGTTTTTTCTTGCCTTCGTTGAATTATGACATTAGGAGGCTTGAAAGGAGATTGACTGCAGTGTGAGATCATGTCTCTGCAGATTCATACTTCCTGTACTTCCTATTGTTATGATGTATGCTGGCTATGCAATGGCGGTTCTAGAACAGCAGGGAAGTTCTGCAAATAGTAAAGAGGAGACTGCCTACTCCGTACCCTCAAGCACATCATCAGGCACACAGCATGAAGGATATGAACAAAATAAGCCTACAGGTGGCACAAGGCAAGGGTCACGTCTTCTAGGTGGAATCATCATCTTCTTACTTCTCACCAACATTCCTCTTGCTCTCTACACATCTATGTTTCATCAGGTTTGTCATTCTGAGCTGGGCACTCAACATCTATAAGCTGTTTTGTGAGATCCTTTGGGAAGCAAAATGCAAGAAGCTTAGAGGAACTACAGAAGAAACAAGTGCTAGTTTGCAGGGCATAGAGAGGTTTATGTCACCTGTTGTTATTTCATCAATTTTGCTTTGGACTGTGAAAATGCAGAGAGGAGCTGAGGCAGTTATGGAGCATCTAGGACAGGAAGCACATGCACAACATGTGAGAAACGTGTTGTTTCTGATGCCCTGCCATGCAACTCCCTTCTACTCCTCTCTTCACTCAAACTTGCCTATGCGATTTCTCGACTGCTCTCCCAGGCATATCTTTTGAACCCTAGTTCTTTAGACCTAAAGCTCTCATCCTCAATATGTATTCCTCTTTACACATGACCTGTTGACAACGTTCTTCACAACAATGTGCCAAAATTTATGTGTTTTTTGCAGTGAAGAACCTGGCCATGTCGGTGAAGATGAGAGGTTTATGGCAAATCCTCTCAGCTTTCTATCAACCATGTTCCAAGGCGTCAACAAGAGTGATCTTCCAAGCCACATTGTGCTCTTCAGCTCATTAGAGCTTGAAGTCCATCCATTTTTAAACGCCCATCAGTATTCTCTGGTATGTTTCTCCCTTTGCTGCTGCATTGTGCAAGTCTCTCAAGTCACAGGAGTGCAACTTATTGCTCAGTGTAAGAGTCTCATTGTCTGAAGCTAACCAATTGGTCACAATCTGCAATTTGTGTAAGCTTGGGACAATTGCTTTTTGGCAGGACAAATCTTTTTTCCATGCACACTTCACAGTTGACCGTGAACTTCAGGCTTATGTGATGGTCTTCACACAGACACCAATACACCAGTAGCATACGTGATCATCTTCATACAGATGCCAATTCACCAGTTTCATTGCTTCCTAGCCAGGATCACCTTTGTAGTGTAGAGAATCATTGAAAAAATCAATGGCCAAGCTAGACATTCTGATCAAGCAATCATTGCTATCACAGCAAGTGCAACCCAGCAGCAATCAGATGCTGGAAGATTTGGGAATTTTGCTTGGTGAAGAGGAAGATATCACTTGGAAGGTCTAGGATCAAACACAGATATCAAACATGAACAGGATTTCAAACAATTGACATTCTTTTGCATCGTTGTCTAATCTCCAAGAAGTGCAATGCAAGCATGGGACCGTAGTCACATTCAGACTTCTCTAGATGGTGTGCATTACTGGTTACAAATGTATGATCTTCATTCTAGGAGATTTGATATTGTGCTGTATAAAACCAATACCCAATGATGCAGGAAGGCAACTATTTTGGGGGAGACTTTGTATCTTAAACCAAGTGCCCATCTTTGAAGTCAAAAGAGCATTTATTTCTCTGGAGGTTTGCAGGGGAATAATGAATGGGTACAATTCCAAAAACACAAAGATCATCTATCACAATTCTGGAGTTGTTGATTGTTGATGCCAAATGGCCTAACCTTGCAGGTTTCAAGGTATGTGTTACATGAAAGAGCCTGTGAATGTAGCAGGGGTGCCCAAGATCCAAGCTCAAGCTCATGATGTGTGCATTTTTTCTAGCAAAATAGTACCAGGAGTGAAGAGGTAGAAAGCAAGGTTGGTTTGGGTATGGAAAATGCTGATACCTATGGGACATCAACCCAGGCATGTGCATTAAAAAACAGGACCATAATTCACATGGTTTTCAAGCAAAAACTCAAATCTGTGAAGCTATCACACACAACTTACAAAAATGCTTCTAATAAGAAGTTATATATATATACATATGTCTTGATCTTATGTCTTCCATGACTAAATACTAACTATCAAAATTGTAGCCTAGATAACTAGGTGATTGCAACCTTGCTACCATCAAAATTTTAACCTAGATAACTATGTATTTGCAACTTTGTTGCCAAGGTGGCAAAATAATTCAGCAAGTTGGAATTGTTGATAGCACATGACAAATTGTCGCTCACCTTCAACTATAGCTTTAGCAATTTGATCCACAAATTTGGTGGTGGGTGTAGAGTGCACTTTCAAACTCTCACAAACCATGCACACACAAACAAAAACATTCAAAAAATTGTGCATTGAATTTGATTCAAACAATTGATGTTATGTTGAATTCATTCAACACAATTGCATCAAACCATATCCTTCAAATTTCAAGACTATCTAGTCATGTGAAAATTGACCCTAGGTGAAATGACTCAAATTTGTAATTTTGTGTCAAACAACAAGGAACATTCATAACTTAGAACCATAATTGTAATATACAAATAAAAAACACAAACAAAAAACACCCCCAAGTTCACCAAACCCACAATCCTTCAATTCAAAACTAGAATTATTATAAACTGGAAACCCCAACAAAAGTTTCAACAAACCAATGCAATCCTTCAATTTCAAACTAGAGTTCCACAAAAAAGACACCTCACAACAAATCTAACGCACATATCTCAAGCAACATTGACATCACATAGACCTCTGAGTTACTTTAAAGCTTTGAAAAAATCAAGGTGCTTCACATTTTTCTTATGTCCATCATTGAGGCCCTCCACCCCTTACAGTTAATGTACCTACAACCAACAAGTCAAAATAACAAAAAACCAAATCCCATTACAATTAAGTAGCTCGCATTTTGTTTCTCACATATTATGCATCCAAACTTTTTCTGTGCCTAAAAAATCACATAATGTTAGTCTTTTTCAAACAAATTGAAATCAACCATCAAACCCTCATTTTCCAATACCATGCCATTTCCAATTCAAGCTATTCCTTGATCAATTTAAGCTTAATTTTTCACCCAAATCTGAAATCATTTTGCCAATTCTTCATAATAAGAACTAATTTGTTCATAAATTCAATCCCAAGTCAGCAAGATTTCAAACTTGTAATGACTCTTACCATATTGATTTTTTTATAATTTCTATTTGTGAACCACAAATTGTCATGCTAGATGTGAAAAATTAAGAAATTTTTGTTCATGATGTACCCACCAAATCAAAGGATTGAATACATTTGCAAGCATTGTAATTTTCCTAAGAAGTGACAACTCAATTTCAAGCAACTTCAATGCAAACATTTATATAAAAGCCAAAGCTCCAAATACACCCAATAGGTTCAACATCAATAGAACTTGATGTCAATGTATTGTAAATAATCAACAACAATGGTATAAGAATCTCACAATTTCATATTTTATAACAACTTGCATGGCCAATCCAAGGCCCACATAATCTTGGAGGAGCTACAAATTTTTAATCATAGGTCAAACATAATAACCAACATGTGAGCAACACAAGGTTAAAATGATGATGCAAAGGCCAAGAATGACCTCAACACACCAATAACTTCAACTTGCATGCAATGCCCAAGATTCATCAATTCATTATCAAAAATTCCAACCTACAATCAATAAACAAATTTTAAAAATTAGAACCTAAATAGACACCCTAAACAAAAAACCAAAATTTTAAAAATAGATTAACCTAAATTATAAAACCAAAGAACCTTAATTTAAAAAACCAAAAACCCTAAACAAAGATTAGAAAACCAAAGCCAACAAAAAAACAATATACATTGTACAATGAAGTAAATTTTTTTGGCCCATATATATACATCACATAATTTGTACTAGAATTGCTATTGCACATCATAACACACAAGGATATGGCAACAAATATTACATTAAACAATAACCAGTACCCTTGAAATTGGTTGAAAGCACATTGGGTGACTACTGGAGTCTAAAAATTTGACATTTTTTGTGCCACAAACCCATGTCTGAATTATATTCTACACATCAATGTTTTGCCTTGAATGACAAATATTTACATCATCTTTGAATTCCAAGGTTTCTTTGAATAAAGTCACTTTGGATGCAAACCATGTTTTGATAAAAAAATATTTAATTTTCCAAGGTGAAAGGATATATCTTTGCAAAACCTAGCCCATTCATGTCTACCTTTCCCAAAATTTTAAAACCAAGTAATAGTCTTTTGCAAAGAAGACTTAACATCCTTAATAGAAACCTCTCACATTCCACCACATTTTTTGAGGTTAGTGATAGCATACGAATAACACTTTGACATGGCATGCCTATAACAAATGGCAACATATGGCCATGGCAACTACAATAAAACATAAGACACAATGTTTGTTAAGGCCATAGTGAAGGTGGTCAAATTGGCCCCTTCATTTTTAACATATGTTATGACCTTGTCCAATAACCATACCAAATAAACAAGTCCTTCAATTGCACAACCATGGAGACCCCTAATGTTTTATGAATTAAAAAATCCTAATCGTGACATGACATGTTTCTCATTTTTTGTTGATGTATTTACAACAAGTGCAAAAATGTGAAAGTTTCTTTAAGACATCCACAAGTCAAAAATGGGATACCTTCACTAATGAGCTATTATTAGCTAAAAAACATAACTTGGCCACATTGATGAAGGATAAGGCTTTTCAACTATATTTTTTCAGTGAGTTCAATGGATATTTGCCCTTTGCAATGTAGAATATTAGACTTTCAAGGAATTCTTTTGAAGTAAGGCGTTTTTTTTGTATGGGATTCCACTATTGAAAAAATCAACAATGGAAATCGTAATTGGCTTTCTCCTCTTCTTAATAATTTTGTAAACATCAAATTTTATTGTAGCAATGGAGCATCTTATTTAGTACAAGTTTAAAACTACATGATGTTTTGAAACAACACGACAACTCATAGCAATTGTGCCATGGTCTTTTTTAAGTATATAACCAAGCCTTTTCAACTTTAGGTAAAATTCTAACCTGCTCTTACCACACATTATGGCACAAAATGTATCTCATTTTTTGAAACTTATAAATATCCACAATAACATTAAGGTCATTGAATTTGAAAATGTACTTGTTGATTTTTTCCATATGATTTAATAAAACTTTTGGTTGAATTCTAGTTGGACAAATAATTGTTCTTGTCATGCAACATTTCCAATTTCAAAAAACTCCAAGTCATGTTGAATGAGATGCCTATTAACAATTATTTCATTAAGGCTTACTTCAAATCCAAGCCCACCATCACCATTCCTAACCTTTGGGCTTCACTAATGCGAACACCATAATAAATTATAAATTAAAAAAATCCCTCCCCATCTTTTATTATTATATTCATAAAAAAATCTCAATTGTGTACATGATAATAATATTACACATTCTCCTTATTGATCTATCTCTGATTTTTTCCCTACATTTATTACGTGGTTCTCAAACCATGATCCCTTTGGTGGTTATCCATCCATGTTATGCTATCAGCGTGTAAATCCTTCATTAGTCATATAGATTAGCATTTAATTTTTTATTATCTTCCTATGCTACTACTTTCTATTTTTACACTTTCCTTTTGGGTATTTCTTTTGGTCTTCTAGATCATTCCTGTGTAATAATACCAAATTCAATTTTAATATTGAAGGTCCATTTTTTCACATGGTATTAGAGCATAGTCTGGAAAAACGCTAAGCGTGGACATGTGTGTGTGAGTTCAACTCCACTTGTTTGAATATTTCATAGTTTTTGGGAATTGAAGCTCCAAATAAAGCTTTAGATAAGTGAAATATTTTGAACATAGTTCCAATACATAAGTTAGAAAGAACATGGAGTTATCTTTGGCTCTCATTGTTGGTTTCATTTTACATTTATATTTCCTTTCTCTTGTTTTAGTATGTCGAACTTCATAGAAAATGTGTTTCTAGCAGTCAATAAATTGGCTAGGTTTAACAATTACCACACATGGAAAATTATAATTAAGAGTCACCTACAAAAAGAACTTGGGTATGGGATGTCATAATGCATGTAGGACCATGTAACACTTACACAATGATTGTCATCACTCATTATTCTTAAGGCTTCTAGCTTTACAAATCAAGCAATGACTAGCCCTTCAAGGCCTTGAGTTTTTATCAGATTTACCATTGCATTATAGCCAAGAGCATTAACATAGTCAAGAACATCATAATCGGGATCACCATTGTCAAGAGCATGGTAACCAAAAGTGCAACAACCAGGAGTGCCACAACCAACAAATGATCAAGATGCACAATATCAATAAATCAAAGCAATGATTTTTGCTATCACAAATGATGTGTTGACAAAGATTATTGATTTTGAGGATCCTTGTCACACATGGTTGCATTTTCAAAATCAATATGAAGTGAGAAACACAACCCAAAGACTTCATTTGAGGAATCATTTTTCTTTATTTAAGATTTATGATGACATAGGAATTGAAGGCTACCTATAAAAGTTTTAAATGATTCATTTTCAACTTGTAGCCATCAAAATGGCCATCAATGAAACCAACTTGGTAGAAATGGTTCTAAATGCTCTACCAAGCTTATATGCATCATTCATACAAATAATTTCAGGATCTAATGTTTCATAATCTTTTGATGTTTTAGTGGCTAGACTATTTCATGAAAAGAACAAATGTTAACTAAAATACAACTCAAAATCTAACAAAAAAGTTTTGTATCTAAAGTCTCGTTGAAGTGCCCGACCTTCATATGACGATTCTAATCATAAAGGACCTTGTAATTACTATGAGCAATAGAGTCATTAGTTGAAGGAATGTTAAGATCGAAAATTTGATATCAAAATTTTTTGAAGCTAGTCATAAAATTGAAGTAGATCAATGATTCAAGTCTAGTGTAAATATAGACCTAAAATAGGAACTAATTGAAACTTTGAATCCTAATGATGGAGATATTAATGCATTATTTGAAATAGTAGTAACAAGTTTTAACAAAAATCCAAACCCACACTAGTATGTAGACTTTAGTGCTTTTCAATATGACACTAGAAATAATGATATGGTTAATAAGTTACAAAAATTAAACTATCCTTCTATTGTAAGTACTACTAAAGGACAATTTCACCCAATTGAAAGCATTGGTAATATCATTTTGAGACCTCAAATGGTGTAATAAAAACTATTGATAATGTTTTCTATGTACCAAGATTCAAAGAAAAACCTATTGTCTATAGGGGTCCATGGCAACCAAAAGGTATCTCATTGTAATAATACATAAGAGTGATCGTAAACTTGTAGTTTTTGGCAATCGCATGACAAACGATCTATATAAATGATAGTTACATAATAGAACCAAATTGGATAGGTACATAACATAGAGCTAATGTTGCCTAATGATTTGTTAAGGATTGCCCAATTTTGGCACAAGTGGTTTGTTCATTTAAATTACCACAATTTACATTTTTTAACATCAAACAACATGGTTAATGGAATTCCCCTTTTTCCCATTTGTTCAAATGTTTGTAGAGCATGTCAACTTGGAAAACAACATTAGGAACAATTTCCAAGAAGTCAAATTTGTGCAACAACTATCAACGAGCTAATACATTTTGATTTTTTTGTACCATTTCCAATCAAATCTCTTGTGGATCATATTATTTTATGACCTTTGTAGATGATTACACTTGTAAGGTATGGGTTTTCTTAAGAGAAAAATGAAGCCTTTGAACAATTCAAAATATTTAGAGAATTTACTAAAAGATTGAGAAGACACCCAATCAAGGTTTTTTGCTCAAATTGTGGAAGAAAATATGGTTCTAACAAATTTATTTTGTATTGTTAAGAGGTAGGAATCCATTGTCAATTAACCCAAGTTAAAGCCTCAAAACAAAATAATGTGATAGATTGTGTGAATAGATTTTTAATGGAGAAGGCACGATCAATGATGATTAGAACGCAAAGTTCAAACCATTCATGGGCAGAATGGTGAAAACCACGGCTTATATTTTTGAATGGAGACCTCAAGGAGGAGGTCTCCGTGACACAACTGAAAAGATTTGTGATGCTAGGTTAAGAAACTAAAGTTTGCTACCTCATGAAAGCCTTGTATTAGCTTTGACAAGTCCTAGAACTTGGTATGAAAAAATTGATTTGTATTTTAGAAATCAAGGTCTTCTACAAAATGATGTATATCATAAATTTTACTACACCTTAAAAGATGGACAATTGATGATCTTGATTTTGTATGTTGATGATTTATTAATTACAAGAAATCATATGACACAAATCAAATGGATCATGTCTCAACTAAAAACCAAATTTGAAAAGATTAATCTAGGTTATTTAAATTTCTATTTGGGAGTCAAATTTCTTAGTGTTAATAAAGGCATTTTTATGTGTCAAAAGGACAACACGTGGAGAATTCTTGAATAGTTCAACATGAGCAACTGCAACCTTGCCCAAACACCATTATCAAATGGCTCCAAACTTGAAAAAGAGGAAGCATCAAAACTAGTAGATCTTACCATTTTTCTTCAAATAGTAGGAAAATTAATCTACCTTCCTAATACTCATCTAAACATTTTGTTTACCATAAGTATTATAAGTCAATACATGAGTGCACCACACAAGGTCCATCTTGAAGCAACAAAACATATGTTGCGCGACATCAAAGGGATTCAAGAATTTGAAATTTTCTATGAAGTTGGGGATAGCAATGGCTTGCGTGGATTTATTAATGTGGATTGGATGGGCGACTGTGAGGAACGAAAATCAACAACAAAATTACCTATTTCAATTAGGTAACGGATCAATCACTTGGTGCTCTTGTAAGCAACTTATGGTTGCATTATTTTCAACTAAAGCAAAATATCGAGCTTTAACAAAGGGGGCAAAAAAATCAACTCGGTTGCAATACCTTTTTCAAGTACTTAGGATGCTACAAAATCAAACCACTAATGTTCATGTCAATAATCATAGTTGCTTTAAAATTGCAAAGAACCATGTCTTCCATGCTCATACGAAGCACATAAAAGTGCACATTACCACTTGATTTGGGAAAAAATCTTATGAGATGAAATAGATACATATGAAACATGTAAATACCAAAAACCAAGTTGCAAACATTTTAACCAAGTCAGTAGCAGAAATTTAAAACTTATCTTAGAGTGCAAAAGGGGGTCTTAATAATAGTACACACTCACCTTGTTGATCTATCTATCCTTAAGTTTTTTCTTACACCTGTTTTCTAGTTCTCAAACCATGGTTCCTTTGGAGGTTATCCAGCCATGTTAAGTTATCAGTGTGTAAGTTTTTCATTAGTTAGATAGATTAAAATTTCATTTTTTATTATCTTCGTATGTTGTTACTTTCTATTTCGACACTTTCACTTCAAGTATTTCTTTCTATTGTTTGGGACTGTTCCCCTGTAATAGTATTGAATTCAACCTTAATATTGAATGTCCATTTCTTCATAATACAATAATTGTAATTTGACAATGAAAATTAAGCCCTAAATGATGTAAAGCACAAAACACATTAAACCTTAAATAAAAAAAGGTGAAAAAGTTTGTCTACAACAATGAAAAAGCTCATTTGCAAAAGTGAAGAAGTTATTTTATGATGAACTAATAAGTTTAAACAATAAGCACCCATCGATGATGGAAATCAAAGAGCATTGGAATGCAACCATCAACAATGGAAATTAGAAAAACAATTGAACACAACCCTCGACAATGTAAACTAGAAAAACAATTGAACACAACCCTCGACAATGTAAACTAAATGAGAAGCACAACAAAGCACAAAACACTTGAAACATGATAATGAAAAATTGAAAAGTTCACAAATGTGATGACTTAAAACAAAACATAAACTCCAATGCTTCTTCACTTGTGAAAGAACACCTTGAGAACAAATCTAACATGTCTATTCATTGCATAGTTGCTTCCATTTTCCATCATGATTACACAAAGTCACAAACCAACAGCTCTCACATCATCAACAACTCTCAAAACCAACCAAACTAAGGCTCACAATAGCTTTGCAAAACTCTAACCTAAAATTTTGAACCCTAAACTTAAGGTTTAGTGCCTTGCACTCGTGTGTGATGTGAGATGCCCGCTCCACTGATGCACCTCCATTAGTGGTATGTATGTACACACATCTGTTTTTCTAGCAGTCTCGAGTGCCATTGCAGCAAGCTCATGTTTGGTACCATTTGCAGCAAGTGCATCTTTGGTGCCATTTGCAGCAAGCTGTGCTTTTACAAATAATGGTTCTTGGCAGTGGTGTTGGGAGGGGAAAAACTTAGGTGCAACAGCTTCAAATTGCTATTGAGTTTCTAGATCACCTCTTGTGCTTCCTTTGAGTGTTTGGAAGATCAAGGAATCTGCATTGTTTGTTTCTATAAAGGATTGGAAAATCTTTGTTTTGTTGTGGTTGATCAACAACCATGCCATTCCATTTTCTTGCAAATTTCTTCATACAAGCCTATAGATTCAACTCAGAACAGACTAGGCAGGGAGAGAAGTGTACTACTGTGATAAACCCCCCCCCTGCAATTGACCAAGAGAAATTGTGAGATTATGATTACTGTTTCTGATTTCCTTTCTCTGGTGCCCCCGATCCACCACTGCCATGGATTATAGGAGAGAAGAAAGAATGGAAGAAATGGAAGAAAGAATGTTCCAGTCATACTGTAGTTATGAATGATGATCCTAGTAATAGAAGCCCGATGATGATGCAGCAAGATTCTTTGTGATTTCTGTCTCCAGGGCTCCTCATCCTTTCGCCCCAAGAGGTGTGCGTCTTTTGGGATTGTACCAAGGGTTTCGCAATCATGATCATCATTCCCCTTCTTCCCCTTGTTCCCAAACTTTTGCTGCATTTCGGGAGAATCAAAACCTCTTTGGATGACTCTTCAAACAAAGAGCCGGTGTGAAGCAGAAGAAGATAACCGATTTGATGTGATCACGATCAACAACTGCTGCTGCGATTACGATGTGAAGAAATGATTCTCCTCGGCCTTGCACCGAATCCAAGAGGAACAACAGTGGAGAGCTACAGACTTCTCTGCAAGAAGAACAGAAGACACTAGCAGTAGCGTCTCCTCCTTGAGGTTCAGGGGATGGAGGCGGAGGTGGAAGAAGATCCATTTGAAATTTTCCCAGATGAGGTTTTGCAGCTGATCTTTGCATCAGTAGCGGATTGCAGATCGCTCATACGCTGCATGGCAGTGTCGAGAGCATTCAGGGAGCAATCAAGGAGAGTGCCATCGCTGTTCATCATATGTCCAGGGATCTATTCAACATACGAGCAGAAGCTGAGAGGGATCTACGAGATGGTGAAGGAATTCCGAGCTCTCAGATCGCTTGTTGTAAGAGTGGGACAACCCAAGATCGAGCCACCCACATGGGCTCGCTGTATGCGATATGCAGAAATTGGAACAGCAGTAGACAAATTCGTGTTCATGGCTGCAAAGTCTGGGGATTTCTCTGAGTTTGATGTTGCTCTTGGAGGTCCGCATGAGTTCACTACTCATCATCAAGATCATCATCATCCTCCTTCTTGTCGCAACAACATGATGAAGAAGAAAGACATGATGATGGAAGAAGAAGGGTTTCCTAACATCATCATCCCTGATGATGTTAGGCATCGAGAAACAGTCTTGAATCCAGCTCTGGTTATCATACCTGAAGAATGTGCCCTCGATAGCACCTGCCTTCTTGACACTCGTCCAGAATCTTCAATCCACATTGATGATGATCACCGGTTGCAGCAGAACTTGGAGCATAAAAGAGGTTCACTGAGTTCAAGGTATGCATGTATTGAATGTGTGTACCCTTCAGGACTCATGAGGAATTAAGGTCTTCTTCTTCACCTTGTGTTTCTGCATTTGAGAACAAGCTGGTTTTTCAATGCAGCAAAGTGTTTTTGGATGCAACAGGAACCGCAATCTGTGAAAAGAAAAACAAGCTTTCAACATGACCCATCTGTGTCTTTTTATTAAACCCTAGGAGTTTCAGATACATTTTCCCTGCACAGAAACAGAAAGGTGAGAACAAGGTGTTTTTGGATGCAGCAGGAGCAACAATCTGTGAAAAAATACAAGCTTTAAACATGACCCATCTGTGTCTTTTTTGTTAAACCCAAGGAGTTTTTCAGAGACAGTTTCCCTGCACACAAACAGAAAGGCAGCAGACATACATGATGTTTTATCCTGCTTATACATACATACACGCACACACATATATATATATGCCAATCAAGGCCATCTTTGATCAGAACTACGGGATTCAGGAATTTTTAGATGTATGAATGCTGTGTGATTGTGATACCTTTCTTGCAGGCCACTGGGTGTGTTTAGTTCTTCCCAAGGAGAAGAAGAATGTCAAAGTAAATCAAGATTGGAATCTGAGGGGGACTCAAACATAGCACAAGGGAGAGCAAATAGGTATGATGAAGCAAGTTCTAGTATCTCTTTTTCTCAAAACATAGGTCAAGGTGGAAACAACAACAACACTCTGCAAGGTTCTGCATTTAGTAGGAGCTTGAGAAATGAGCAGATGGTGAGAACAGATCATGAGCAAGATAGGAGGGATGAAACTGTTAACAGGGCCTCTGAAACCCCCCCTGGTTTGCAGTTCAGTCCATCAATTTCTAGGTCTGAGAGACCAACTTTTGGGCCATGTGGTAATTGTCAGCAGCTACCTGATTTCAACCTCAGGCAGGTCATAGCTCCGGGCAATGATGTGCTCAAAAGAATGGTGCCAGTGATTGTGTTTGCAATTGTTCAAGGATTGGATGAGTTCCGAGACTCAGTACCTGCGTTCATATCCAACTTCAGAGAGCTCAAAAGGTTCATGCTTGTGGATATGGTGGAGAGTGTGACTGTGCACATGCGGGAACATCAGATTCAGCAAATTCGAGAGCAGCGAGTGAGTGACCAGGAATTAGGGGAACTAGTGCAGGACATCTCCAGGCATCTTGGCATGGACAAGAAAGATCGGATTCTGGGTAGGACTGGACAGGGTGGGGGAATGATCAAGTGTGGCAAAATGAAGGGGATCCACAGCTATAATAATAATGACCAGTTCGGTGCTGTGGGTGGCATCAAATTCTCCACTGATGAGCAACAACAACAACAACTGGATCAGTGGGTCCAGGAACATGGAGACCACACCTACCAAACTAGTCTTCGAAACAGTGTTCAAAACAAAGGGAAGGGGGCTTTGCCACTAGATGTGAATTTGAAGAATGCCAACATAGTTGATGCGAAACTAAAGTCTGTTGAATTAAGCAACGATGTTCAACAAGATTCCAGTGGAGACCAGTATAGTTCAAGTGGCTGGAAAATTAGGTCAAATGTTCCTCAAGAGCTAGAGATTGATGTGGTATCGAGGCAAACTAAATGTGATGATGGCGAGTTAATCAATCCTCTGTATGCTGAAATTGACCAGCACACAGACTCAGAGGAATCAACTGCATCAAACTGCTGTGACACGAGTGGGGTGATAAGTGTGGCAGGGAGCATGGCCACTTCACCAAAATCTGATATCACTGGGACAAGTATGCAATGCCAATCTAGCCTAACAGAAGGGAAACTTGGAAGCTATCAGCAGGTTATTGGGAAATGGTCATGTGATCATAGGCTTAAGAGGTGGTTAAGTGGGAGGCAAAGTTTGGCAGGCACTTCCTTAACAGAAGGTGACCAACTTGGCATCGGTTTAGACTCAGATCGTTCAGAGGGCAGCTCAAGCCAAATGCCAGGGTTACTACATCTGCGAAGTTTTGAAGAAATCATGGCTCGTCGCCTTGGAGACAAGCAACAAAATCCATGTAGTAGTAGTACTAGCAAGGAAGTTGATTTGGAATCATCTCAAGCAACACAACAATCATCCCCTCATGTGACTTTTTCTGACCTCACAGTTGGGCCTTCACTTCCCAGTACTGGGGGGAGTTCAGTACCTGTAAAAGGACTCTTGAAACATTCAAGTATGGAGCATGGACAACTGGCAAACCAGAGTCTGCAGGCCAAAGCATTGAGTGCAACAGTCTGTTTATCAGAGCATAAACATGACTTCAATGTTCTGAAGGTTAGACATTGTTCCAGTAATCACTCAAACTATGAATGTAACCCCCAGCGAGTTAATTTTTTCCAAACACAGTCAGGTAGTGATTCTTTTGTCAACAGCATCACCAGGTGACCAAAATGCTTGCTGCACCTTTTCACCTTCATAGTTCATGCATGATTAGCATCATATAATTTTATCTGAATTGATCCAAGGTACCCATTGGCTCATCATCTCAGATCATATTTTTGTTGTGCTCAGCTAGGAACATACACAGTAGAATTCTGCTGGTGTATAAACAATGGTCTGTAACTGGTCATGATTTGTCATGGCCAACAAATTATTGATGTTGCAGATAGGTTGTTCAAAAGAGGGACACAATTTGGAAAATTCATCATGGTCTAGCTCTGCCATTCTCGATCGATTCAGATGCTCAGACTCTCCAAGCACCTCAAATGTAAGGAAGAGTTTAGTAAGCCAAGTACCGCAAAAGTTACAGAAAGAACAACCAAAGCAGGAATTCTTAGTTAAAGAATTGGCCAGGAAGTTTGTTGAGAAGCCAGAGCATCTTGCAAACCGAAACTACAGGGTGATGATGATGGCAGAGTCCACAAGTAAATGGGTGAAGGAGCAATCTACTAAAGGTCATGGTTTAGTGCCTTCAGCTGGAAATAGGGAGGGACGCCGGAACCTGCAGCAGTTGATTTCAACCTATTCTTTCAAAGGACATTTGAGAGTCGATACCTCAAAGAGAAGAAAAGGCAACCAAACCACCTACATTGGTAGACTTCGAAACAGAAGCCGAAGATATGCAAAACAGCATCAAGCAGAAGAGGTCAATGTTGCCAGAAAGACCAAAATCGTGAAATCAGGTGTGAAGCAAGACATGGAAGCAGGTGGACTCCATTTGGGTGCGTGCTGTGCAGATTCAAGGCTTGTACAAGGAGTTGGAGCAGATGGAATCAACGTTCTTTCCATGGATATAGATCAAGCGTCAAGCCTAACAGGGAAGGAGTTGAACGAATTGGAGGGCAAGCAGGCAACCTCTTTCTCCAACCTTTCTATTTTCTATTGAAGCTCAGTGCAATCTGGTTTGACACAGTATAGAATCTGCTGCAACTGATTGTTGTACATCCAGTTGTGTGATCATGACTTTTGACAAAACCGGACATGGTGGATTGCAGTACGTTCAACATCTGTACTAATCAACTCAGATGTGAACTATGTACAGAAAGTCACAGCTGCTAGGGATTTGAAGTCCATGCAAGAAACAACAGACTTGGGAGAATCCATGCAAGCTCATCAGAGTTATGATGATGGTACAGAAGAGAACTATGTTTGCTTGAACAATTACAACTTTGCTCAAGGTTCAAGGCTGGTGGCTCCATGCAATCCTGTCCACGTGTCTCAGGAACTGCAGCAATTTGACAGCATCACCATCCTGGACAACACTAGTTTTAAGAGGAGAATTGGCGAAGGAGCTTATGGATCTGGAGACCTTGGAGGCAGGGATTTGGCATCTGAAGAGAACTTGGAGCTGGGTGGATCAGTTGTCCAACTCCCTGGGGTGACAGAGATAGGGAGAGAAAGGCAACAATTACAAGGGGATGCGAGACGCTTGAGGTGGGCTTTGGGACGCTTTCGAAGTGGTGAGCAATTTCGGAGTCGTGGTGACATGCATAGACAGATTGCTCAGCTAAGGTACACCTCTTTCAGTTTGGAACCTCACAAGAATTTTAGTTCATGAAAATGGAAAGGAAAAAAATTCTGCACTTTCTAGACCAGCAATATGAAAGATCTATGCTGATTTCCTCTCTTCCTACACAAATTCTTCTAAACAAATCCACAATCCTGTCTGGAAAATGAAGAATTACATGTACTCTGCCACTGGGCCTGACTTGGGGGTAGCAAGAGCTTGTCAGTTGGGTCTGCTGTTGTGTTCCAAGAAAAAAAGGGAAAAAAATGAAGAATTACAGTATAAGCCAAACTGCATTCGGGTTTTGCAGATCGAGAACATTTAGGGGGGTAGAGGATGATACAAGACTACGAGACTGCAATCGAGATGAAACACCATCACCCTGGAGAGAAAGCTTTCGGGAGAGACTTGGGCGACGGGTACGTGAGATGCGGACTCGAGAGTCATCCATTTACCATCTGAGGCACCAAGCCATGACTACTACTGAACAACATGGTGAGCAGCCAGAAGTAGCAGTAGGAGAGCGAGAAACACGACGTGAGAGGCTGCGAGAGGGAGTAAGACAACGGCAACGTGACATTGAGAAAGAAGCTCTCTTTTTCGACATCTCATTCTGGAGGGCAGAGCAAGTGGTGATGCACAACTACAGCATGTTTGATGTCTCCATGTGCATTGCCACACATGTTGCCAAGCCCCTGACTGCTGTGGAGTTGGATATCATATCCAGGGCTGCACTTGCTGGTCCATTGCTGGCTGCCACTGTCACCCATGTCAACAGAGAACACTCCTCCCACAATCTGTAGCTTTACAAATCTCCTCGTTACAAAAAAAGAAACTACTACTACAAAAAGCTTTAGCAAAAACTACTGCAAACAGTTTTAACAAGTACTACTACCAAAAAGCTTCAACAAAAACAACTACGAAGAGCTTCAGCAACAACAACAAAAGAGCTTCAACAACAACAAAATTGCATCAACTACTACATTGAACAAATAACACAAAAAGCCACATCGTCAAATTTTGGTCTTGAAGAAGCAAAAACATCATAATTAGTTTGATCTATAAAAGAACAAACATCATCTTCCAAGAGACAAATTGGCATTCTTGGGACTATATTTGCTACCTCAACTACGATTTTTGCACTGAAACTTGAATGCAAAAATCATATGGTGTATTAGTCTCCTTTGCACAATGTTAAGTGCAACACCTAGAGGTGTAATGAATGGGTGACACATGACCTTGAATGCAATATGCCAATTGCTCCTTTGTAGTGGTGACACAAGTGAAAACACCTTTTCTTCTTCCCACTCCAAATCATTTGACACAAACTTTTGTGTCCAACATGAGTTTTGTATCTAACATATTACTTTGGTGTTGGATGTTTGCTTCACCAATTATTCTCTTCTACCACATGGGATTTAATCTTTGAGAATGGTCTTGACTCATTCAGAACTACAAGTGTGTGCATGATGATATATCACTTTCAATCTAATCTTAATATTACCGTGTTGTTTCCTCTTTTTACGTTTTCTTCATCATTGGATGTCAAATCCTCACCAAATTCCTAACATAGTGGACGTGTGTTAGGAGCACATAGCCTACAAGATTCTCAAGGTCCAATATTTCAAAAAAATGGTTATAGAATTGTGTCATTGTGTTTGCACATTACCAAGAATTTGACAAGGACAAAGCTATCCATACATATGCATCTTGTTGGTTGATAGGGCATTGCATTGATCTTGTCCTCTACCTTGTGTAGACAAGCAAGGTAGAGCCAAGCAAGGGCAACTACCATACAAGTGTAATTTTCTTTCCAAGTTGTGTAAATTGCATTTTTGGAACCAAAACACAAGCGCATCCCTTTATCCACTGAGTTTGCTACAAAAGACAAACAAAATTGACATCATTTCACTTCCATCTTCATCACACATTTGTGCAAAATGTTGAATTAACTTGGCAAAGTAAGACACCACATACCATGCAATAGCTTGTTGAACATCCTCAAATCATATTGGACATGTTACCACATGGTAGTAAAATTTGACAAAATTATTCCCAATTCCAAATATTATTCTAAAAATTGCATTTGATTCTCAAATTGTCAAATGTACAAGTTTCAATTGGTAGATATGGTCAAATGAAGATTTAGGGGGAAAATCATATATATATATATATTTAATTTTTTTTTTTCTTTTTTTAAAACCTTGATTAAAACACATTTCTATAGATTAAAAATCTATGATTTCATACTTTCTTAATGACCTACTTACATTCTTGCCAAATTTCCTTTTCTTTGAAATGGGTGAACAATTAATTATTTTTATTTCAACATCTTTTTCCTCCTCCAACCTTTTTCTCTTTTGAAATTGTTGGAATTTTTTATTTTTTTCCTGTCCAATCTCCCTCTCTTGTGGAATAAATGAATACTTTTTCTTTCTCTCCAACCACATTCTCTTACGAAATGGATGAACATTTTTTTTTCCCATTTCCTCCATCCTCTTTTTCCTCTTGAAAGGATGAACATTTATTTATTTTTTCAACCTCCCTATCCTCTAGAATGGGTGAACTTTTCTTTTTCTTTTTCCCCCTTCCAACCACGGTCTCCTTTGGAAAAGGCGCACAATTTTCTTTTCCCTTCCAATAAGCCTTTCTTTTACAATTATTTTCCTCTTTTTCAGATCTATCCACCCGGCCTCCTTCCTCCAACAATCCTCTAGGCTCTTCTTGAAGAGTTGGATAAAGCATGTTATTTTATGCATATACTTCAATTGATTTCATCTGATTTTCTTGCAATTTGATCTGGAAATGTGTCTCTTCATCACTCCACACCAGTGAAAATTCTGGGCATCCCAACAAACAAATGAGTTTAATAGTTCAAAGTCCAAACCTTTGGAAAGAAATTCAAGGGAGTATACTATGAGGACATGGCCCATTATTTGCCTCGTCCTCTGCCATGCCATGCCTACTCTTCACCTTCTGAATGTTCTCAAGTTCAGTTAATTAGTCTGCATTGTGTGGAAACTCTCAAGATTAGGTACGTGGGTTTGCAATTTTGTGTGTGTGAATTTGGAAGGCAGCTCAGTCTGAGCTGATTTCCCAACAAGGTTTAAAACGATTGCCTTGTGCAATCCTTGTATTTTAAATCTTGTTCATGAACTCCTGAAATGTGGTCTTTTGGAATTCATCATATGGGGATAGGTATGCAAAAATTATATATATAATCTGCCAAATCCATATCTGCTAAATTCATTAGCATCAAGCAAAGCTTGCAATGCGATTAATTTAGTGCTCATCGCTATGCCTCCTGCTAACTCCATTTCTGCATTTATGAAGAATCCAGTTGGGTATGTAGCAACTTCTACAACTCCATGAAGTCATTGCAAAATGATTTGGAAGAGAGACAAGAATGCCCATTGCCATGTGATTTTCATCTCTTTAATGGAATTGGATTTTTTGTCATTTTAGCATGATGAGTTTATTGGGTGATGCCAGAGCAATTTGCTCTTCTCAATGCCCAAGATTAAAGTCATTTTTAGCTTGTAGTAGATCTATTCATAATTTTAGTAGACGTAACATATTTTTATCACCATTGAATTTCAAGGATGAGAATGGATCTGATCTGAAGGTCCTCAATTATTACAGCTGAAGCATGCTGTTTCCATTTTTTTGTGTGCTTATAAATTATCAGTCAATTATTAAACAAAGTCCAAACAGACAAAACACTATTGTGATTTCAAGGTTCATCAAATTTTCTTTTGGGTGGTGGCAACTTGAACAACAAATGTGGAAAAATAATGCGAGTGAGTTATGTTGATTTGTTTTTGTTATTTACGACTGCATGACAGCACCATCAATGTTTCTCCAAAGGTTTTCTCCAATGTTCTGAGCAGCATTGTTCAATAATAAAAATCCCAATCATTTTTTTTTGGGTTGCCATTCATTCATTCATTCATTCATTCATTTGTGATCCAAATTCATATTTTGAAATCAGGTTTGAGCCAGTGTTGGGCAGTTCTTCCACTCTTTACCTTCATTTGGGAAGAACCTTCAGTTCTGATTCTACCTGACTCAACTCCAATTTCACACCCATAAATGGAATTGGGAATCTGGTTACAATTGAGGTTTGGTTCTTCAAAAAGAATGTGGTTCTAAGGATTCACAATCACGGTTCTCTAAAAAATGAAAGAACCGACAATGATACATGTTCTCAAAAAATGGAAAAATTTCAAACCAACCACCTACAAAAACTGTCGGTTCTTTAGCGGTTCTTTCATTAAAACCGCCAGTTATTTGAGGTTTTCAAAATAATTGGAACCGACGGTTCTTTAGGTAAATGATGCCCAATGGATGGATGAACAATAGATCTCATGAAGAGCCATTTTTTTTTTCTAGTAACGGATGGCTGATCAAAAAATTCATTTTGCCTCCCCCTCTTTGGAAATCCATTGAGTTATTATAACTTCATATACTTAGTATTATCATAGGTGTTATGGGCTAAATCTGCAAATTAAAAAACATGCAACCTTGAATTGGGGCTGGTGCTTCCCCAAATAGTAAGGGGTACTTTAGGTGTTGGTTGGATGAAATGTGAAAAAATCTGGATGACACATATCCGTACTCACGAGCGAGGATACAAATATGACATTTGCATGTGTTGTCACATTGGGATATTATAAGAACTGGATCATGAAACTAATCTTTTGCTAGATTCAAAACTCCAATAAAACATTCTTAAAACACAAGGTCAAAAGATCTTTAGATAAGAAAGTTGTTGATGAGATTGAATTCTTTTTATGATTAAAGATTAATTTTCACCCCTACCTAGATTGATAAATTTGCAAATCTTTGTACCCTTACCCAGTTTGGAGTTTTTTTACACTTATTTAATTTTATCTTGCTCTTTTTAAAAGAAAATTATATTTACCCTTATTTGATTGATATATTATAATGGATATACCCACCCAACACTCGTCAAAAGACCCAATTACCATGACTTTTACACACACAAGTCATGTACTAAACATAGGAGTTTTAGTTGTACTAAAGTGGCATGAACATTAAAATTTCTGGGTGCTCAAAAGAGTTGCAACAATGCCAAGGTCAATTCAGCCATGATGATCTACTTATCTCTCAAGCTTTTCTTTGGTATTCACAAGTAGTATGCTTTGCTTTTGGTGGAAATGAATGCATACTTTTTTGTGTTGCTTTCATCAAGATTTATTAAAGCTTGCAAACAAAATCCCATTGTAATTTAACACCATAGTAATCAATGGATGTACACACTATATTTAGGTTTCCAAAGGGAAGCAACTCTTGATGAAAACCCTCCATTTTCTACGTCATGTGTTCTTCAAGAAAGGTCTATGCTCATTGGGACTAGATGATTGACATAGTTGTGCCAAGAGGAGAGAAGTAACACACAATGTCATGCTCACAAAGTGCAATTTCAAAACCAAATCAATTGCAAGGTTCTCATAAGATTATGTCAGGCAAAATCATGTAAGTTACTAGACAAAATGCTAAGGAAAGTTGCCATGGACATGACTTGAATGGGTTGTTATTATTAGTATAATCTTAAGTCTTGTGTTGCTTTAACATCCTTGTTGAAGTTGCATACCTAAGATGGATTGAATGGTTTACAATGGTCATTATATGTGGGGAATCTATTGGGTTTTTAAATTCACAATAAAAATATGCCGATCAAACAAACATGAGTTTTGTGGCAAAAGCAATACATCAAACTTATCTTTCAAACCTTGAAGATTGTGTAGTTTCAACAACGATTTTCTTATGATTGTGTGATATGGTTTCAATTCCGACATAATGATTCAAAAGTCTATTGATCAATCTTATTTCAAGTGTTTCCACCATAAGGTCTACCACTTCCTTTCCAAAGGTGGATACTCATTTTTGTTAATATGATCACCCAATTGTTTCCCCAAGCATTCAAGAATATGGTAGGCTCATGCTTTAGACTACCGTTCTCAATATACGTATATATATCATTAACAATAAACTTAGGATGGAAAAGTTGGGATATTTTTAATGAAAATGATTATCATTGAACATAAACGCAACAAAAAAGAAAAATGCATGTTATGGAATGAATTATCACTTGGGTCGCCAAGTCTAATTGTAGGGAATGTATGGCAAATTGTTGGAGTTCAAGGAACACCAATGGCAAAACATTAAGACAATTAGGAAAGCCAATAAAAACATGTAAGAATACACTTGGGAAAATCATTTGTATATGTGTAAAACATCATAAGACCAAGATTGAAAACTCTAACCGTATCTATGAACCCATGTAAATGTTATTATGCATTCCATGAATCCACCCGGGCCACGGGATGTTCTAGTGGATGAACCCATGTAGATGTCATTGTATACCAAACATCAATTTTCTTCCTAAAACTATTTTTCATCCCACTTTTGTTGAATTCAGGTGAATGCCCAAGGGATACCAAGCTACATAATGCCTCGAGTCTTCTTGGGTACTTAGAATGGGGAATCACACATATAAAAGCCCAACTTTTTTTAGACTATAAAAGTATAATGCAAGAAATCAAAAGATGGGCTTTCAGAGCATCACTTCCTTTAAAGCTAATGGTGTAATTTTAGTCTAGGTTTTAATGGCCAAACCCTATAATATGGCCAAAAAATTCCAACTATAATGGCCAAACACTATAACATAACTAAGAGGTGAAGAAGATCCTCGTGTTGCCACTTTTGGAGGTGAAGTCAAGAGCCATGCTAAACCCATGTTGAAGTTTCATTCAAAGCAAAAGGGGACCACATGCTAGGCTACAACTAACTATATGGTGCTATTTATCTAAAAAGAAATCACAATTTATTCCCAAGGCATGGAATATCTCCCAAAAAAATATTAATGACTTGCCATTAATGGCAAGTCATTTACCATTTTGACTTGGTAGTGTGAAATCCTTAGGAGTTCATACTTAGCTCAACTCATCAAAGAAAAAACACAAAGAAATAGATCTACATCAAAGAAGTGCTTTTTTTTTTTCTTTTTTCAATTTTGTGATGTTGCCTTTGAGCAACATCCATAAGAGTGTTTAGCCAAATTTGGTGATATTCAAAATATGAAATTAGAAAAATCTTAAGCACCTTCTCATGTTTTAGGCAGATGTGACCTATTTTTTGGCCTTTTTTTTTTTTCAAAAAAAGAACAGTGAATTTGTGACAGAATATTTTTTTTTATAAATCACAAAATGGCGCAAAAATCACTAAGAAAAATAAAATCATTGCATCAAAGTGAATCAGACTTGGGATGGGTTTCATTGAAAATTGTGCCAAAGTTTGGTCACCAATAGGTTCCTGGGGATTGCTTCCAATTACCCCCAACACTAGACCATTAGCTCAACCCAAGCCACTTCTCATTCCATTATTTTTCTAAAGAGCCTAAACCCTAAAAACATAGCCTAAACACACCCAAAAAATCAGGATTAAATCAATCAATTAGGGAAAACTAATAATTCCCCTAACATGGCTTTTTCAACTGAAAAAAAAATTAAAATTAAAGTAGCAACTTTCAAAATACCAAAGAAGAAAAATCTGAAGCACACTTTCATGTTGTAGGGCATTTGTGGCAATTTATTTAATTAAAATTTTCTTTTTGGGCGAATGTTTTTATCCCCCTTCCCCCCCCCCCCCTCCCCCCAAAGGTGAATTTGTGACAGAATTTTCTTTCTTTATTTCTTTCAAAATATTTTTCACAAAAATGGAGGAAAATTTCGCCACAAAAACAATCATGGGTTCACTCAAGGCTTAACCAAGGTTTAAGTTAGGGTTTCAGAAAACCCTAAAACATACAATAATTGGGTGGGAAGGGTGGGTCCACCAAACCCCGCCCCCCCTCCCCCACCATTACACTTTCTCCAAGCTCTCTCCATAGGAAAATAATGGTACTACATACCTCATAGGCCCAATAAGTGCCCACCGAACAGGCCACGTACCCCAAATTCCTAAATTCACACCACAATTGGCCCCACAAAGCAATAGAAGTATAACTCGAGACCCTCGTTTTGACCATTTTTAATTCCCCAAATTAATCCATTAATTAATTAGATACTACCCCCCTCCCCCCCCCCACTAAAAATTCGGTCCAATGACACCTTCAAAATAGTCAAAACTATAAAATTAAATTAAATTAAATTTTAAAATATAAAATAATAATAATTAAAAAGAAAACAACAAGAAGAACAAGAGAGTGTAAGTAAGGGGGGGTTGGGGAACAAGAGTGGAAAATAATAATATTAAAAATTAAAAATTAAATTAAAAGAAGAGGAGAGAGAGAGAACAAGAACAAGGGTTTGTCAGAAAGTGGGGCCATCATAAGTTATAATTAGCTACCGCCAAATGTTCCCGCCAGATTTGAGAGGAGTTGGTGAGTGGGAGAACTGTGGAACGCCCAAAAGTGTTGCTACTTATTTTAGCGACCGCCAAAACTAGTCCTAACTAAGACCCTTAGTGGGACCCCAGCGCCGTCCGTGCGCAGCGGCTCTCTTTCTCTTTCTCTCTCTCTCTCTCTCTCTTTGTGTCTTCTGTCAAGCTCGCAGTCTTTTTGTCTCTGGCGTCCTCTATGAATGATCGCGCGGCTCTCGCAAATTGCGTCGTGGCGTCAGGGATGTGGGAAACAAACAGATTAAGACTTGAACGTCGGTGCCTGCCTGACTGCTGATTTTTTTTTTCCTTATAAAAAAATAAAATTTACATGAATGAATTTTGTGAGATCTTCTTCTTTTTTTTCATTTTTCTCTTTTTTTTTTGGGTTTGTTTTTGGAGTTTTGTCCGTCTGTGGAAGAATGCGGCAGTCATAGAGAGCAGCAGCATGGCGACGACGGTTTGTTGTTGCCTTTCCCGGCCGGTTTCTCTTTGGAATTCCCATGTGCAGCAGCAGCAGCAGCAGCGAAGAATTTGTGGTGTGAGGAGTTTTGGATCTTGAGCTCGCAGTAGCATTTGGACTCGTGCATGGAGTTGTTGCTGTTTTCTTCCTTGCTTCTTGTAGTGCCAGGTTCTGGCACAAAGACTGTGAGAGCTTGGCCGGAGTTGTTGTGAGGAGGATTTTGGATTTTGTTCTTGGTAGGAGAAGAAGAAGAAGCTTTCAAGCGAGCGAGGCTCTCCAGTTCTGCTGTGTGGTACCAACCCATTTTGTTGGAAAGTTCTGTTGCTTTAGAAGATTCAGATGGAGCTGTTCAGCAGATATTGAGTTCCGGAGGAACTTCGTTTCCGCTCTGGGAAGAATCGTCGGTGGGGACGTAATGCTCAGGAGATTCAGCTCGTGAACTCGTTACAAGACGACAAAGAAATTGGGCCGGCTCCAATTTTGTGAGCAAGTGCTGCTGTATTGCATTCTCTCTCAAGGCCCGTTGTCGTCGTCGTCGTCTTCAGATCTTGGAGCAGCAAGATGGTATCTTGAAGAAGCTGCTGTTTTTGCTTGCATTGCCCATTTGGCGCTCTGTCCAAAGAGTACTACTACTCCGACTACTTCACGTCGTGGAAGAAGATCATGAGCTTGGTCTTCATCCACTGAACCTGTACCTTGGTCCCCGAGAACAGGATTTTGTTTTGTTGGGTTTGAAATTCTCGTCTGGGTGAGGGAGGGAACCTTTGGATCTTGATGTTTTGGAGGTCCACTACTTCTTCAGCTCTGGGAGTTTGTAGCTGCAATGCTGCAGTTTCACATTGTTGGGTAGCTCACAGATCTCTCTTGTTTGTGCAAGGAAGTCTTGTCAAGACTCCTTCTGAGGGGGCTGGGGTGGGCTCTGTCTGTCGGTCTGTCTGTGTCTCTCTCTCTCACTGTCTGTGCATGAGAGATGATGTTCCAAAGGGGACTCTGCAGCAGCTTGGATCTCAGAAAAATGAAATGCTGCAATTGCTTGGCGCTTTAAATTCCATAGCTCCAAACCTTTTTTCTCTGGTGAGTGGGTACCAAGGCTCTAGAGCTGCATGCCATCAGAAGCTGGATCTGCACACACACAGTTGCATTGTGGAGATCTATGATGGTGGAAAGCTCTGGAGAGTAAGGAATCTTCTTTGAAGACTGTTACAGAACTCTCTGGTGCAAATCCAGATCACTCAAAGCAACAACGGATCCTGGAATTACTGATCTGGGACCAGCCTTTTATTTGTGGGCCTCTGGTGTTTTGGTGGAAAACTTTCATGTGGAACAATTTCCTGCCTGGAGCTATGGAGATCAGGAGAGAGAAAATGAGGAAGCAGGATGATGTGAAGTACTACCACAGCATGGTGGTGTTGATGATGATGGTCATGGTGCTGAGCTTGCTGCATTTGGGACCTGCAATGGCAATCAATTTCAATTATGTGGATGCTCTGGAGAAGAGCTTTCTGTTCCTGGAGGCTCAGAGATCCGGGAAGCTCCCTCCTAACCAGAGAGTGCACTGGCGTGGTGACTCTGGCTTGGAGGATGGTAGCTCACATGGAGTATGTCCTTTTTATTTGCATTCCCTTTCTTCTTCTTTTTGTCCACGGGAAAATTCTTTTGTCAGATTCTGCAATCATTTCCACAATGTCATGTGAATTGTGCATCAGAATTGCAATCTGATTTCGCTTTGCATCAGATTTCAATTAGGAAGTATCTGCTGCAATCAAAGCAAATCGGACTCCTCCTTCTAGCTGCCATTCAATCTAATCTCCATTTTTTCCTTCCTTTTGCCTTGCTTCTTACAGCTTTCTTCATGTGCTCGATTCTTCTCATGAGCAAGATTGAGAGGCATTACTGGACATGAAGTTTTTGGGAAGGGGAAATTCAGGGATACATGTGCTCAATCAATCCCTGGTGTGCCACTGATTGATGCAGGTAGATCTGGTTGGGGGATACTACGATGCAGGTGACAATGTGAAATTCGGGTTGCCCATGGCATTCACCATTACCATGCTGTCATGGAGTGTGATCGAATATGGGTCACAGATGGAGAAAGTTGGTCAGCTGGGGTACTGTATGGATGCCATCAAATGGGGCACTGATTACTTCATCAAAGCTCACCATGAGCCCGATGTCCTCTTTGGGGAGGTATGTATGTACACTCCAAAGCTCGTCTTACTAAATGTGTCATGACACAACGTTTTGTAGCCAATGGGCTTTGTCTTCTTTGCTCCTGATCATCAGTTGAATTCTTCTGTTGCACCCAGTTCCCATCTTTTTCCTTCAACTGCATTGTGGAATTGAAACCATGGGGTTTCGCTTTTCAGCCAAGTGCAATCTAATGAATGGTGTTTTGGCAACCTACAACAGGCATCCTCCATGATCTATATTGATGACATGGGGTCTATGGGTTTTGTGCAGGTAGGGGATGGGGATTCTGACCACTATTGTTGGCAAAGACCAGAAGACATGACAACAAGCCGGGAAGCATATGCAGTGACAAAAGAGAACCCAGGCTCTGACCTTGCAGCTGAGACAGCTGCTGCTATGGCTGCTGCATCAATAGCTTTTAGGAAGATTGATCCTGTTTACTCTAGTGAGCTTCTTCGGCATGCTCGTGAGGTATATCTAACTTTTTTTCTTTTCACATTGAAGTTTTTTTTATTTTTTGTTATAGGGACCTGGCTTTTCTGTTGCTGGACCCGATCAATCCCTTTTTGGTTATTGGCTCTTATGCTAGCGCAGGACATGCATTTTTTTTATTGTACATGAAGGTTGCAGCAGCTCTCCCATGTACTTGTTCAGTTGATGATTCACCCCCATTTTCTTTTGGTTTCATCTGAGCTTTACTGCAGCCCTAATGTTACGGTTAAGTCTTATTGCTTGGCAGCTATTCAGGTTTGCAGACACATACCGAGGGAAATACGACAGCAGTATACCACTGGCCAAGAAATACTACCAATCCCAGAGTGGTTACAATGTAGGCTTTCAGCATTATTCCTTTTGATTTCATGTTCTGATTCAATTTCAAGAATAATAAAAAAGCTGAGACTTTGCTTCTGGAACAAGAAGGCTATGTCCAGAAGAAGGCTACTTAGGGATGATTCAATTATAAGATACAATGAGATTTGATTCTATAGTCTGAAGGATTGGGTGTTTAAGCTTGTGCAGGATGAGTTGCTGTGGGGAGCAATTTGGCTTCATGAAGCTACCAATGAGGAAGCATACCTCCAGTATGTTGCCAGTAATGCAGAGCAGATGGGAGGCACTGTGTGGACCATGAACCAGTTCAGCTGGGAGAACAAATACGTGGGTGTACAACTCAAGGCAACAAAGGTTCCATTCTATGGCAAACCCACAATTGTCATATAAATCATATAACAAATGAAGCTTAATCTCTCAGCATTCATATATTTTGTCATTTCTTTCTTTCTCTGGAATTTCATGAGATGGACAAGAATCATAACACTATGTTTGGTGGTGCATGCAGTTGCTTTTAGATGGTAAAACTGGATCATATACGCCCGTATTTGAGCAGTACCAAGCCAAAGCAGAATATTTCCTCTGTGCTGCGCTTCAAAAGAACAACGGACCACAAATGCAGCTTACACCAGGTTGGTGGTCTCTTCAAAATTCATACTGTTCTCTAGATAGGAGGAGCCCACTTCTGCCAAAAAATATGCACAAAATCCACACTGTGAGTTGTAGTACTTAATTTGGACCCTGTAACTTTGGTTTCTGATCTTGCTCTTTGGTTCACACCGACTTTTTGGTTACAGGTGGAATGTACTGGATATTCCGCTGGAATAACATGCAGTATGTCACCTCTGCCGCATTTTTGTTGACCGTCGCACACGATTATTATTCAGCTGTTGAGAAACAGTTGTCTCACTGCTCCGCCCCAGTTGAAAACTGGGAGCTTCTTGCTGCTGGCAAAGCACAGGTATGCAAATCTCCATACTCTAGCGATAGTTACTCAAGGTTTTATTAATTGAGTCCTGTTGCCAACCCTCCCATTGGAACAATTTTGAAGGGTAGAAAATGACTACCAAATGCTCACTGTTGTCGTCCTCTTGCAACTCTGTGTTGTTGCATCATGTAGGTGGACTACTTATTGGGGAAGAATATCAGGGGGCAGAGTTACCTTGTGGGTTTTGGACCAAACTACCCACAAAGAGTCCACCACCGAGGTGCTTCCATTGTGTCTTTGAAACAAAACCCTCAATTTGTGAGCTGCCGTGGTGGCTATGAAGATTGGTATATCGTGAAAGATCGGAATCCCAATCTATTAGTTGGGGCATTGGTGGGAGGGCCAGATCAAAACGACAACTTTGTGGACGAAAGAGATGCGTATGAGATGACAGAGCCAACAACCTACAACACGGCACCACTCGTAGGTGTGCTAGCCCGCTTGCAAGGTGTGGAAGAAGATACCTTGCACAAACCAGGTGTACAGTTCCTCAGCTCCTACTGCTGTTGGATCTTCCCCTTGCTCTTCTCCAACTTCACATACTGGTTCCTGTGGAGAACTTTCAACATTGCCATCTCCAATTAATCACAACACTAAATTTTTTCGACACTTGACAAGACCTTTCGTTCCCAAGATTATTCATGTATGTAGCTACTACCCCTTCTATTCCTGCCCTTCTATTCTGTTCAGTGTTGTCTGAAGGCCCAATCATATTATGTTCAGTACTGTGGCTGACTTCATCTATCTTCTGCGATGATGCTGTGTAATGTGCAGAAATGAGAGCCTGCAAGCAAGAGGAAGTAGTTCAAAAAACAGTGTCATAACAACCCACATCAAAACTGATGATGATGATGATGATGATGAACCTCCTATCCGAATCCATCCCTGCACCGAGCAGACCAATTTGGGACTTTTGTTCTCTCCCAATCTCAAGAGAAAGTCTTCCATCTGCGGCCTAAACAAATTCTTTTGAAACACAAATTTTCTTCATTCACCATCCATTCACCGAAGCAGCTGAAAATAAATTTCAGTTTCACTCACAGAGTCTCCTCCTTGGATCAACGTCAAACCATTTCAATCAGGCAGAGAGTTGTTCATCAACAGAAGAAAGATTTCCTGACATAGAGTCCCAGCTGCTACCACAGTCTTTTTTACATGAGTTTTTCGTTCTGAGCTGCTGTGCAAAGGCTCCACCAGCAAGAACAAAAAAAGAATTCCTCCTAGGGAAAATCTCAGGGTAACAGGTGGACTTGTATGTTCCTTCTGTATCTATAATATACACTCAGGGATACTTGCAATGGAAAGTAGCTCATCATCCCTTTGATCAAGGAAAGCAGTATAACTAACACTATTGACTGATCATAATCCTTGCTTTACACTAGTCATGCACAGATCATGTCATAGTTCGGGACCATGAGAAACTGCAAACATCACTATCACTGGAGAATGTTATAATTCTTCCATCTTTCACAGAATTGCTGGAAAATGCTTCATACTGCATCAACCAGATTTTCCAAGAGAAACTTTTTTGTGAACGTGTCATACCATGGATCTCTCTTGCCTGCAGAAGTGAGTGTTGCACATCTGTTGAGTGCATTTCCAAAGGTGCTCAGTATGTAACCTGCAAACTATTTCTCACATCCAAGCGTAGTTATTTTCTTTTTCCCAACTTCACCGATAAAACTAAAACTCTGGTTTGCAAATGGGTGGGAGCCTACTAATAGCAAACCACCTAGACCAATTATTATGATTCAGAAACATATCTATTCAGAAACAATGAGCAGCAGTCAGATCATATTTATTACACTCTTCTCTGGCAGGTGTTAAGAATTACTTGCCCTTTACCAGCCTCGACACACAGTGCAAAAATGCTAGGCAATAACTATTTCGTTGAGCCGAACCAATACATTTTGACTTTTCTTCGTTCAATTTCAATCACATACAGAGAGCTCCAGTAATTTACCGCTCTGCGGCTGCTCTTTTGACTATGGTCTTTTGGCTACCCATTTGATGGATTGCCATTTGTGTTTCTCTTTTTCGTAAGCTTTCAATTGGTAAGTTTTGATGGGGCATTTGTTCTGCTCTTGGTTTTGTGTATTTATTCTTCTCAACTCTAGTGATGAATTTCTTTGAGATTATTAGCCAGCAATATGACTGTTGTTATCTCTTCTCTATTCTGATTATGAACTCTTTTGCACTCTTGAGAGCATCAATCAATGAAGGCTTCTTCTTCTTCTTCTTGTTATTACACCAAAAGATCTGTTCTGAAGAATATGTATTATTATATACAGGTATAGTGAAGAGTATATGATATTATACTCTCAAGTATACTATATTTGTTGCCACTGATAACCAACAAATTTCACTGAAATATTTTAATTATCTCAGAAAATGGGTCCTTAGGTCCAGTTTACCAATTTAAATATTTCAGAATTTCAACAATCAAATATAAGCATACAAGGTTCCCCCCCCCCCCCCCCCCCCCCCCCCCCAACAAATTTTAAAAGTTAAAATTTTTGAAAAAAAGTTTTACAAAAGTGGAAAGGGGGAACAAAAAAGACGGGGTCACTTTCTCTTTTTTCCATTTTTAGAAAAATTGGAAAGGTAGGGATT
>Ga0116227_10001738_pt1 | contig 49233 bp, 34 predicted proteins | sample S1TSphgellanicum_FD_89693 | JGI IMG/M metagenome (GOLD analysis project Ga0116227, IMG submission 89693) | Host-associated microbial communities from peat moss isolated from Minnesota, USA - S1T2_Fb - Sphagnum magellanicum MG | ecosystem: Host-associated > Plants > Peat moss > Unclassified... | reverse complement strand
TTAGTTTTTGATGGTTTTTTTAAAATTTTTTTATTATTTAATTAAAAAAAAAAAGAAAAAAATAACATATCCCCCCCCCCCGCGGGGGGGGGGGGGGGGGGGGGGGCCCTCTTTCCCCAAGTCTCTTGAGTGCTCTCAAGTCTCTTCCCTTTGAAGGTGTTGTCTTCGTGTAGAGCACATTTCCCTCTTTACTTGTTGAGTCATAATGTCGGCGGTGTGGATAACTGGCACATTTTGGCCACTGTCTTCAACATAAATTCAAAATCTTGTTTTTGTTTTTTCCTCACTAACGTTTGTGAGTACTCAAAAGCTCTGACATAACAAACGTACGCACCAGTGTTGTTATGCTTTGAACATTCTGACACTCTAGAATGGAATTGTCTTAGAGCAAACAAAATTGCCCTGGCCCTCTTCCAACATCCATGTTACGTTAGTGTGTTTATTACCTAGTAGTGTCCCTGCCATTAGCCTAGGCCAAAAAGGGCAAAGAACACTGGTGGGCAAAAGAAAACATTCTTGCTGCCAATGAAGTGAGGTAAAATTAAAGAAGGGAGAACAACCCACCCATTCATAGCCTACTTACCTATCTACCTATTCACTTATTAATTACCAACCCAAACATGCCTATCACCAACCTACCCACCTACCTATCTACATACATGTATTACATTTTTAATCAATTATATATTTATTACCAACCTCAAACCTTTCTATCACCTTCCTATTTACAACCTAGATACATACTTATTACCAACTTACATATTATATATATGCCTACCTATCCATTATTGACCAACATACCTACTTAGGCTAAACTCATAAATACATATTTCCTACCCTCTTACCTACCTATGCAAGTAATGTAATTTTTTTTTAAATCTTCATATATTATATCTTGACAAAATACCACACTTTATATAATTGTGGTTTAATGGTAAAGGACTTGACTTATCCCCTTTGAAGTGAGGAATTCAAACCTTCATACTTGTACAACCTAACCTAGGTGGGCGTAGGCACCTAACTAACCTAGGTGGCTTACAGTACCTAGGCTAAGTTAAAAATCACCTTTGTTACTTACGTCCATGCCTAACCTACATGGCCCATGTCCATGCTTAACTTAGGTCATTATGATAATTAGGATGTTTTATAACTTGCTCTACAATTGAATTTTCTAATAACGATAGTGTTGTCAATGCCCTTATTTTTTGGGATGTTCTTAATAGAGCATCCATGGTAACTTATAGGTTCGGGAATTGGGATATTTGGTTTGGAGGATGTTCCATCCAAGTGCAAGGGCATGCTTGCAACAACAAGGAATGGAAAAAATAGGCAAAAAACAACCAACACATGTTGGGGAATGATGGGAGACAATAGAGCCACAGTGGATAACAATGGATCGATACAAGGGAATGGCGAAATGACATCAAGAATAGCATGAACACTAGGGAAAATTAAGGGGACAATGGGAGTTCAAAGGGAACATTGGCGGACGGTGTGGGAATATATCCTACCATTCCCCAGCACATCAATATGAACCTAATGTGGACTTGGAAAGTGTCAACATGAATTCAACATACACCTCTTGTTCACAATGTTTTCCATCATAATTTCTAACCATTTTCCAAACCTAGCTTGTTGTTCCAATGCAACTAGCTACAAAGCAATGGCAAGCCCAAATTGAGAGGTGCAAACAACACCGCAACATTAAAGGCTAGAATGGCATTTTTTAAAACATTTTTCCTTACATTCCTTTCTATGGATCGAAAACAATCCCCTCATTGGTTGGACTAATCATTCCATCTATAAGATTGCATCGCATGGCATTAGGTGGTGCACATTTGGTGGGTTAATGTTTATTTTTTGTGTTGTTTTAACTTTTACAATTTATCATTTGTTTATATGTCTTATGGGATCTTTACCCAATAATAAACGAGACATTTAGACCTTGCCATTTGAACCTTAGACTCTTGGAATGGCCCAATACCAACTTGGGGAAAAAAAACAAACACAATACCCAGTTGAATGCAAACCCTAAACAAGCAAGCATCCATATCCTTCCGATATGTGGCATGAATTGGTGAACTTTTTTGTAACAAAAAGGTACTTCCACTTAGACATTAACTACTTGTTTAGATGAAAGGAAGGGTTGAACCATTGGGTGGAAGATATGAAGATTTATGTGGACGATCGGATGACAATACATCATGGGAATGAACAATACCTTGATGGATATGATTACTGATTAACAAAAAATTGAAAAAAACCTTGACTAATAGGATCAATGGGTGCGTCTAGTGCATGGGAAGCTTCCACACCTTATGGGATTTGAAAAAACAAAGGTGCCAATTGATGAATATGCACAATTACACAAAAACGCAAAACAACGGACAAATGAAACTAGTCAGATCATGGGATGTGAAAATAACAAACAATTAAAATCGATAGGTCCACAACCAACCATAATCCCATACATTATTGGAAATGGCATATATGTTATAATTATCCATCCTAGTGGTAATATTGTGAAAGAGGAATTCCAAATGTTGATATACTAGATTGTGTGAACTAGGAGCCAAAAGTTGTTTGCTCAAACAATGGAACTAGTTTCGAGTTATATTGGAGGCCCAAAAGTTTCCTAAGTTGAAATTTTTCGAAATTCAATTTGACAAGTGACTACATAAAACTACATTTTGGTATCATGTTGATAATCCTCCATTTCATTTTCCTTCATTCAATTTTGTTGCATTTCACATTCTTTTTTTCATTACATCCAATTCATATTTGTGTATATGGTGTAGCTTGAATGTTTGGCCATCAAGTTTTTTTATTTGACTATGTCCAATATCCAATTATTATTGAAAGACATTAAAGGTGTGAAGGTTTGATTACATTCGCGATTGGAGATTAGCCATATGGGAGGTTGATTTTTTCAAGGGATTCAAACCAAGAAATGACATTTGTCAAAGGAATTCCTTTGAGCAACAACTTGGTGGGAAAGAAATTATTAAGATAATTTTATACAAGTAAGGACTTGAATACATTGTTTTAAAAGTCCATGCATTTACACTTGGTACCAAGAGTAGGGAGCGGAATGGTTTTCCATTTTTCCTTTTCCATACAAGAGTTATTCTCCTTAATGTTATTTCACAACATCTTTGTTTGCAAATATTTCAATGACGTTCTACTACCGAAGGAGGTATTGATCAAATGCCAAATCTTTTCGACATTTGGCAAGATTTGAAAACTAACAATACAATGTTTTGCAAGGACCTTGATCATCAAGGAGTGGTTGGCTCCCATTTGCTAGATTACATGAATGGTATTTGGACTACCCTAAGGACTCCACGCCCACATTTGACATGGTTTTATATATATATAATTGAGCATGGCTTTCATAAAAAAACGAGCAAGTTCTACAAGATTGGATGTGGTTATCACAAAAGGAAAATGTCTTATTAAATCCAAGGGTAGAGCTAAACTAATGATGGAGTTTGAAGAATTGGATGGGAGAAACAAAAAGTGAAATGTCTCACTTGTGGAGGTGTAGGTGTAGTTGGATATTTTTAATTAATCATGTGGTGATGATGAGGACATTTGGGCTCTCAATGTTCATAAGAAAACCCAAAGGAAGCTTGGGCCCTCCTCCATCATAAACTTACCAAATTTCATAGGTTCGTACAAATTTTGTGCAAAATCCAATATTCATATATTCATACAAAAATCACATGAACTTTATGTTAAGCTTAATGAATGAAATTTGGATCTATTCATTGTCTTAAATATTTAAACAAATGAGACATTGTTTTTAAATTACATACGTGAATGTTCATGTTTAATACACGAAAGTTGCATAGTTTTATCCAAAATTACATTATGATAATTACACAAATTTAATTAAAATGTAAATCATACATACTTCCCATCAAAACATCACAAGTAGATAACATCATTTATATAAAAGTAATATATATTTTTCATACCATTTTTACACTTTGAAGCCCATAGATTTTACACAAACATATTTTTTATGATTTTCTCACAAATTTTATTAAAATTTTGTGATATTGTAAGTTTGTGATGTCTTTTTCCTTTGAAGGTGTCCATCTCACATCAACACACCTCCACATGTCCCAATTCTTTCAACAAAAAAAAGGGGGGGGTTTTCATTAAAAAACTTTCAAATATTGTTGACCTTCCATTACATCAGCTCAAATTGAGACTAGAGAATGTCTTCCTAAGTATAAAATCATCACAAAAATTTTACATATGGCAATTTTTTTCACTCTTCCTACCAAATTTTAACAAACATATTTTTCCAATCAAATTCCCTTTTGTAAACCATTTCCATCTTTTCTATGAATGTGAACCTTGAAATGAAAATGGACCTTATATTGGGAGATTTTCCTTTTAATCTTTTAGTCGCATTCACCTCCATTCCCACCTATGCCCCATGGAATAAATGGATGGAAAACTATAACAATGCCCTTTTCATTTTTTCTAACAAATTTCTTGTAAATGATGGGTTTATATTATCACTTGACCCTAATGATCTTCATGTTCTCAAGGAGGTTTAATCTTACCTTGACATCTATGAATTCAAGATTCGAATGAAATGGGTCATGGTTCATTCTTTGCCCCTTATTAACAGTGAGGACTCCACTATCCATATATGGTATTTTTGCATTTCTTGTGCATTTCAACTAGTGTGTTCTTTTGTTATTTCCTAATATCCTTTCAAGCCATTGTGTAGACTCTTTTGAATAAGGTTTTGCTTCTTGTGAAGTCCCCCACTTAAGAATCCAAATTTGTTTTGTTTTTTTAATCCATTGGATGAACTTGTGAAAAATGGGTTCAACATTCCAAAAAAGGATGTGATCATCTACAATTGGATAAACAAAAGTTTAGTGACCAAATATTAAAGTGGTAAGGGTCTCATAGGGCTAGGGAGATGCATGTTTTAACTCTTTCGGCTTTGATTGAAATATGTTCCAAAGTCAAGTCTTTTGTGACCAATTTATTTCCTTCAACAAGTTTGTCCAACTTTATCATTTTTGTTATTATTTCCCCCTTACATTTATGTTCCATTTACCATAATAATCAATGGAAAATTTGATGCAATTAACTAAGTCCAATTTTAGGCTAACCTTAGTTAAATTTAAGATAATTTAAGTTAAACTTAGTTTAAACTCAAGCTAAACATGGATAAACCTAGGTTACACCTAATTAACCATTGTTATACCTAGGATAAACCTAAACAAACCAAGGGTTAAACTTAAAAGTTAACCTACATTTGATGTATGTGTTTTCAAGATTGATGACACATACATAAAAATAAATAAAATTCAAAAGATTAATCCATGTTGTGTTTTTATTATTACTGTTGGTATATTTGATCAAATATTGGTTTGATGAATAAAATATTTACAAACCCCACTTTTAATATATTTGTTTCCCCTTTTCAAAATAAATTCAATTAACTATAGAAATATAAACTTTCCATTTGATTTATATTGTCATAATTGTTAAATAAATTGAACAACATAAGTCGAACCATCTTCATATTTATTTGGATTTTTATAGTTGGTTAAACAAGGTCAATTTCTTCAACATGACTACTAGTTGTGTAATCATAATTATAATCATGAATATGTATAATTTTATTTATAATCATGTAGTCCTAATTATGGTTATAGTTGAAAAAATGGTAGCAACTTGAGTTCAAATATGATTGCATGACTACAATTGGACGTTAATTACAAGATGTCCTAGTCATGAAAAACATTTCTTGGCATTGTGTAAGTACCTAATTGGTATGCTCCTTCAAGCCCACATGGTGTCTGACATATGGCACATAATTCTTCACTTTTGATGAAATCAATTAATTATAAATAAGTAGCACTAATCTCTGATGATTTTGTACCCCACATGAAGTTAGCTTCCAAAATTTTCCTCCAATTCCACCACATATTACTATTCCTATTAATGACTATTTCAAAAATGTTGCCCACCCATACAACAAACAACATGTATGGTGGGTCAACAACCAAAATAATGGGCCATTGCATTGAAGCAAACCCATTGGTTTTTCACAACACATCATTTTACATGCCAAAGGTTATGTATTGCCGAATGAGATTTTAATTTTGACTTTTCTTTTGCTCAAGTGCCAATGTCAAACATTCCACTTTGTTTATGCCCAACTTGAACTTGAATGGACTTCCAAGTTACATGACACATACATCAATGTTTCAATAGGCAATGATAAAGAGCTTGCAATGTTATCAAGCTCATTGGGGGTGTTTCCAACAATGGATACATGCATCAATCTTGGCAAAATTTTCCATACATTGGGCAAGAACCCCAACTCTTCCAACGTTAACCAATCTAATTGTGTTGACAATGAATTCAAGCAGATTGTTGGTGAATACAAATTGTGTATTGTGTCTCATCATTTTTGTTTTCATGTAGGCAAAGGGTTTAGGCTTAAAAGTAAAATTTAGATTTAGATTTTAGTTAGTTTAATTTCTTTTGAATTTTTGGGTTCATTGTTCACCTTGAATAATCACTACTACAAAAGTGGGGTGCAATTCACTAACCTAAATCACTATGGGACCTTAAAAGTGAAATAAGTTCACTACATTTTACTAATTTCACCCTGGTGAAAGTTATTTCACTATAATATCACTATGTAAACATCATGTTTCATTACTAATTAACATAATTCACTATTATAATTTATAGTAATAACTTGTTTTAGTCAAGTTTAGTCTAGTCTAATCTAGTATAACCAAGTTTAACCTAAATAACAAATTTAAACCAAATTTAGCATAATATAATTTCGTATAACCAAATATAACCGCAATAACTTACATTAACCAACTTTAGCATAATATAACCTAAAATAGCCAAATTTAACGTCAACAACCTACTTTTAATTAAATTTAGTATAATATAAACTAATGTAACCAAGTTTAACCTAAATGACTTACTTTAATTAAGTTTAACCTCAATAACCTACTTTAACCAAGTTTAGCCTAATATAATCTAATATAACAAAATTTAATATAAATAACTTACTTTAGCCAAATTTAACTTAGTTAACTTTGTTTAACCTAAGTAACCCTAGGTTAGACTAAGTTACTTTATTTTTTAACCTAAAAAATTTAGATTTGCTTTAAATAGCCTATGGAAGCCTTAGCTAGATTGTTGGGTGGCCTAGGTTAACCTAGGCTAAAAAAGTTTTTTTATTATATATTATGATAATTATTTTTGTTATTAAAATAATGTGGTGTTACAATGGTAAAGGACTTGGCCTCTCAAAGTGGAGGTGTGAGGGGTTCAAGTCCTTTTACCTCCATCCTACATACTACCTAATGTCCTAGGAATAGGTGGTTAGCCCTTTAAGGAACAAGTGGTTAACCTAGCCTAGGTTGAATTTTAACTTAGATTAGATTGCTTATTTTAATCCCCTTATGCTTGGGCATGTAGGCTAGGCCACATAATTTAAGGTGTCTAGTTAGGGCTCGTAGCATAGGCCACCTAGGCTAGGTCCAAAGTAACTTTATTTGATTAAGAATTAATTGCCATGTGATGTCATATATTGGGCAAGAAAAATAATTTCCTTATTCTAAATTGCCATTTTCCACTCATTTGTGATTAATAAAATCTGGAATTACTTAAATGCAATTAATCTCACTAATTTTGTTAGACAACAAATAATATACCCAAAAATATAATTAATTTATCATAAAAATCCAACATTTATAAATTATCTAATTTTTCATTAAAATACAACATACATAACACATTATGATTTTATGCAAATTAAACTATAATCTACATTCACATATATAATGGTGGTTTTCAAAATAAGATGCATCATTGATTAGAATATTAAAATTAAATTTCACCTTATATATAAATGATCTTTTGCATCATCAAATTGTTTTAGCATTTGTCTTCTTGTCTTGGTTTGGTTTAACTACACAACACATGATTTAATGAAATGGTTATCAGCAACTTAACACAATTATATAACATCACATGTGTTTTCTTCTAAAATTATATATTTCAAATAGAACCACAATTTTATTTTGAAATATTATTATTTTGTTGTAAAAATTTGATTTTGATGAACTCAAACATTTTAACAAGACCCTATTGTATAAAAACAATAAACACTATCATAAATGTACAAAATAACATGTGTGTTTAAATAAACAAAATTTATTTCAACTACACCTTTCATCAAAAATTTGAATGCTCAAACACATGAACAAATATCACAACATGTTTGTCACCACCAAAATTTTCCCCCCTTTCAAATCCCTCATTGCTATAAATAACATTTTACAAGTCAACTTTTAAACTAAATGGATGTTTTGCTCACACCATTTTTCTTTGATAAAATTTATACAATTTAAATAAATTTAAATTTTAAAAAAAAAACATTCATGGACCTTTATGCCTCCAATTTTTTTATAAATGAACAATACAACTTGTAATGACCTCTCATTTTTACTTTTAAATTGAAAACCAAAAAAACATAAACAATTTTAATGATGGAACACACACGGTAATTACATCACACAAATGCACAAAATGTTCAGAAAGAAAGATCCTCTCATTTCAACATCATTTTGAATTTTTTAGAGCATAGGTGTATGAAGGTCATTAATGCAAAGGGGGAAATTTGTACTAATTTACTACTGCATGGTTTTTGCTTTTCCATATCTTACCCAATTTATAAAATTTAAAACTTAAAATTATAAGTTGAAAATTTAGTTACTCATCAATTGTTGCATATAAAACTATATATGGTTGAAAAATAGTTGTAGAAAAATTATTTGTGATGATCTCATGGGTGATATGACATAACAATTTAAATTTTCCATGGTGGCAATGCGTAAACATGGCATGACCATATGATTCAAGGTCATATGTTTATTGCACTACAATTGTGGCATTAATTTTTGTCTTCCAAATCAAATCAAATACATTTACCATATTCATATATATGATGCATATTTAAATTTAAGAAAGGCACTTCATATGATTACCATGCAACTATAATGGAACTTCATGAGTTTTAGACGTGACATTTTATTTATAAATGCATTGTATTTTTGTGAAGAAAATGCAACTTAGCGATACATTAATTATAAATGACATCTAGTAACAAACAATGATCTTTCCACAAACACAACTTTTCATAATTGATGTCATATGGCCTAGGTTTAGGCCAAGATGGTATGTAAGCTACCTAGTGTCACTAGCACAAAAATAACCAAGACAGAGATTTTTGAAAAACATAAACAAATCATAAAGAAAAAAATCTTAGTTCTAAATCCAAACATATAACATGAAAACCAAGGACATGAACATGAAATGTGCAAGATATAGGTTCAAACATAATTTTATTATGTAAACATGAAAATAACAAAACATGATTATATTGTAATGTTGTATCCAAAATTGGTGTTGAACAAACGAAATGTAACATGAAAAAAACTACTTATTTATGTATGTTGTTAGAAACCTAGCTTAAGGAAAACCTCTCAAAATATTTCACATTAATTCAAAATGTTTCAAAATATTTCAAAATATGTTTTTGGGCAAGTTTTTAATTACATTATGAATGGAAAATGGATGAAAATATGAAAGGTGGACATTCATGGATGAACTTCATCTATGATGATGTTTGGTGATTTTTTTGGTAGTAATATTGGCAATGATGTTGATAATGATGTTGGTAGTGATGTTGATGATGCTGTTGGGGATGTCATCCATGACATTTAACCTTAGGTTTAACCTAAGTGCCATGTGTCCATTGATGATTTGTTTATGTAACAAAGGTGGGTATGGGTATGTTGGTAGGTTGTTGAAAATCCAAACTCATTTATTTAATTTTTCATCAATTATTGGAATATGAAAAACAATTGGTGATTATTTTCTTACGTAGTTTAATTGGATTATTTTTGGTTTTGGAATCTTGGTTAAAAAAAATTTGTTCATGTTTTGGATCTCTCACTTCATTATTGCAAATTTGAATGTTTTATGTGTGACAAGAACCTTGGTGCATTATTGATTTTATGTTCCATGTTTGCAAACTTATTCTTTTGATGTCTTTACTATTTGTGTTTTGCCCTTGATTTTTTATATGTAACATGGCATAAGAACATAAGTTATTTGGTCATAAAGTTGAAGGAAACCTATTGCTAGAAAGTCTTTAAAGTTAGAGCATGGAAGTCATTAGTTAATTCATAGGAATTTATCAAATGTAAAATAAAAGAGAGGAAAGGAAAAAATGTGGGAAAAAAAAAGGAGATGAAAGAATATTTACTAGATCAAATATTGTGAAGGTCAAAGTTTTAAGCAGTTTGAGGTTGATTAAAAAAAAAATCAAGATCTTTCATTTGACAAAGCCAAATCATTGAACATTTTCAAGGTTGATAATACATGTTTTACCATGCTACAACCAATTTTTAAATTGATCCAAGTGCATATGTGAATAGTGGAGGCTTGAGAAGTTGTTTATGTTGCAAATTTACATCGAAGAAATTTTCAAAACAAAATTTTACAAGTGGAACAATCATAAAAGGAATACAAAAGAAGGAGTTTTGAGTTTGCGAAAAAGTGTAAATGCATATTAAAATGTGATATGAAATTGTGTATTTAATATCATACAAAACATTATTAAAAATACATTAACTATATACATTAACTAAGCTTGTTAAGTCAAAACCCTAACCCTAACCTTAGAAAACCAAATAAGGAGAAAAGAACCTTATTGAAGCAAATCCTTTGTGAAATCCCAAAAGAGATTGTAAATGTTACTTTAAGAAATGGTGGTTGCCCTTTTCCAAATTGTGATTGAAAAATTGGACAAAACAATTTTCAAAGTGTGGAAAATTTTAAGATTATGAATTTCTTGATGGGCAAATGTTATTGGGACATTCATAACCAATGATGGAAAAAACCCTATTTTCCCCAAAAAATCCAACATAACAAATTCAACTCAATAAATTTTGGCATGAAAAAATTAGGAAAAGTCTTGTCCTAAATATTTCCCTAAGTGTGTTAAATTCAATGATTATGTATATATAAGATGCAAAATCACCCAAGCAAGTTAATAACACATCGGTGAAAATGTATGAACTTATAAAATGCAACTCAAATAAGAGTTGTTGTTACGCTAAAACATGGCATATATGATTTTTAAAATGACTCCATTTATAATCTTAACCACCATATTTGACTGGGCATGACTACATGACTACGTAATCCAAACGTTTTTGTCATATATGACACAAGTCACATCCATGGTCATAGTATAACAACCATTTGCAACTATGTCTTCCATGATTATAGTGATATTTACAACATTCATGTAAAACATATTCAATGGCTAAGACTTAATGTTTAAAATATAAATTTAGATTTTTTGATTAATTTCATGTTATTGCATGGTAGCCTAAGATACATTCAAATAAATTATTAACCATTTACGAATTGCCACATGCCAACCTTAAATTCAAAAATTAAATCAACTAGCTATATGACCTACCTTAGGACATTTAGCCTAGTTTAGACTGCTTATATTAAAAAGGCACCAAGGTTAAGAATATAGGTATTAAATTTAGGTTGCAAATGGGAGAACCTACACCCCTTGCTTCATTTTGAAGCTTCAAGTCTTTAATCATTAACATTATAACCTTTTTTTGTAATAAAATTAATCACCACAAAACTATAAAAAATATTTTTCTGAGGGTGAAAGCATCCTTGGGTGGTACCACTAGGAAAGTCACACCTTGATTTTCCTAGACCTATCAAACTTTGAAAAATCATAGAAAACACTTAAATAAATATTTTCATTTTATTTTTTAACAAGTACATTTATTAGGTTCCATGGATTTAAATTAAACTAAATTATTCAAGTTAAATTAAGCTAAAATAAACCATTTCGTCTAATATAAAATATTTAGATTAAATTAGGTTACTTTGATTAAATTAGGTTAAATTACACAAAACCTTGATTATGTCATATGACAATTTTTAAACTATGGAATTGACCTAGATTTTAAAATTATGATTAAATTGAAATTTTGGCTAAGCTAAGTTTAAATCACACTAAACAAAGGTAAACTGAGTTGTTAAGGTTAAATTAAGGTATATTAAGTTAAATTAAGCTATTTAATCTAAATTAAGTTATAATATGTTAAATTAAATCAAATTAAATTAAACTAGGCTCTTTAAACTAAATTAAGTTACATTAAGTTAAACTAGGCTACTTAGGTTAAATTATGCAAAAATATACTAAATTAGGATAAACTAGGTTACTTAGGCTAAATTTGGTTAAATTTGACTATATTAGGTTAAAGTAGGTTACATTAAGGGAAATTAGGCTATTTAATTAAACTATATCTGATTACATTAAACCAAAAGTTTGAAAATCATATTAACCAACTAGTTCAATTCTTAAAAAAAGAATCCAAGACTTCATCTAAATTAGAAAAAATAAAAAATAAATAAAACCTCATATAAATCAATGACACATACATAAATATATGTTAATTTTCACAAAGGTGCCCATAAATAAGGTCAATTCCAATTCAACCTAACTACTAGTCAATTAATTGGATTCACAATTATAATCACTTATAATCATATATATAGTGATGTAGTCATAATTTTGACCATAATTGTGGTCATAACTTGAAACAAAATATGATTACATGACTACATTAGGACAATAATTGCAAGTTATCCTAATAATCAAATCTATGCTTTAGTGTAGTGTGCATTATTTGTAGAAAATCAAGTTGAGCATCGATGATTGTATTATCAAGGTGAAAAATACATTGTAGATGTTTTTGCATTTATTGGAACCCATGTAAATGATGATAAGTTAGCAACTATGACCTTGAATGATGGTCTTGGGAGAAACTATAACTAGTTTTGAACTTTAATTTTTTCTTTAAATTCCTAATTTTCAAAAAATTAATGGTTCTTCTCATAAGCGAGGAAATGAAAGTTGTTGGTAGTTCATTTAGTGAAGGTTCCCAAAAAAACGCCTTTTATTATATATGATATTGATCTGTTATGATTTTTTTTACACTTTTTGAACTTTAAATAATTTTTAATTAATTCAAGGCATCGGGCGGAACATAATGTGTAAAGTTTGGATTTACATGTGTTAAACAACCATTTTAAAAGGGAGTATTAAATAATTGTCCAACCTAGTTTTTATCTAATTTTCTAATATATGCATATTAAAGCCACCTTATATTAATTATTATCCATTATTTCAGATTATTACATACCCTATATTATAATTAAATAGATTATTTGAATAAAATGTACCCTATTTTTAACTAATTAACTTACAATTTTTACTCAACAACCAATATATTGCACCCTATATTTTTCTTCACGTATTTTTTTCTTTTTTTACTAGTGTCCTCCTTGGGTTTGAGGTTTTTTGGGAAAACCCAAATTTAAATTAAAACCCTTCAAGAATATATTGTTCAATAAAAAAGTTTATGGAATAATATTCAAATTGAACAATCAAAGGATCTTTTCAAAATTATATCAATAAAAAACAAGACCTTTCACACATAGCATTTGACCTTTCAATTCAAGATTAATATAACAAACTAGAAGAAATGTCACTAATGTTGATGTTCATATTTGCTTTAAAGGAGTTTAAGTTCTTCCTTCAACATTGGGTTTGAAACCAAAAAATAAGTCATGAATATGCATTTGTTTCATACACTTTTTTTCTAACCCTAACACAACCATTGTTTACTATGACCATAAGCGTAGTGGCATTTGTAGCTTGGGACAAAGGTGAGAAATTGAAAGAGTGGGAAAAATGGGTGGAGGAAAATAAAAAAAACCTTGGTTGACAAAAAAGTTCAAATCATTTGAGGGAAATGAAAAACCAACACAAAATTAGACCATTAACAATGTGAAAATTTAATTTGAAAAGCACAAAATTAAACCTATTAAAACATGGATTCTTATTTCAAATTACAACATTTTTTATATCTTCTATCATACCACCATTTTTTTACAGACCTAATGTGATAAAAAGGCGATGATGTTATTAGATGTCAAACTTGTTTACAACATGTTTAACATTTATTCATTGTACATTACATTTTGTGATGCAATTGTGAAGTATTTTAAATGAACAACCATGCGACACAAGTTACTGTTGCACGCAACTTGCAACTTAGTTGGAATATGTGTTTCATGCAATTCCTGCTATTAAGAAAAATGTACATAATTAATCAACCCATTTCAAATTTGCAATTGAATGGTTGATCATCAATGTTTAGTAATTCATATTTTATTCAAAATATGTTTAAAAATGAGTTATAAAAGGGTGAAAGCACACTTAAGGGTGAGCCACTTTTGTTCAAAAAAGGTGATGTATAACAAATATTATATTATATAGTAAATTAAAATCTTGATGGCATCCTTTGACTAACCTAAACACAAGCAAAAAAAATTAGAATTTTCACAACAACATTTTGGAACTCAAAGTTAATTTTGAGTCAAAATTAATTCTTGATCCAACGGTTAGATGAGGAAGATTGAATAAAATCAATGTACATAGAGTATATGACTTATAGTTTTTCAATGACCATAGGGCTTCATGTTTGTGATTCATGAAACATTACCAAACAAAAAGAAATTGAAAAAATAAAGCAATGTGCATCTATAAAATCTTTTTTTTCATATGGTAGTGGTTTTTTCCTGAAAGGAAGATATTATTATGCATTCATTGCTAAAAAAAATGCAAAAACACACATTTTTTGAATGGAATTTCATCCAAAAGTTTTAAATTTCTAGATTGTTCTAGATTGAATTAATGTATATCAATATCATGCACCATAAAAAAATGCACCCAAGAATTCCATTGACAACTTTACTTTTTAAGTACATAATCAAGTTTTCAAATTTTGTGATGGGTAGTATTTGGTCACAACTATATTCCATACATTCAAATTTTTCAATGTTTGTTGCAATTTTCAAAATAATTGATTATATTAAGTTTAAAGCTAATCAAATATACTTAAAACAAGTAAAAATAATCCAAGATGTGATGTCTATATGTTAAATTTTAATTGTAGAAAGACTATATTTGTAACTACAATTTTTGGGGGCTTAGTGTGTTTGCACCCAAAATACTAATTTTTTTTTTGTTGTGGGGTGAAAACACATTACAAGGGACCAATTGGGTTAGTTTCACATGTATCAAAATTATATACCTTCAAAATGTGCTACATCGTGTTTGGGCTTTATATTTTGATTTTCAAAAATTAATGTCCTTTAATATTATTTAAATAAATAAATAAATAACATTAAACTCAAAGAATAATGGATATATTTATGGTATATGAAATATAATAAAGCCCATTTTTAAAATTTTAGATTAAACTAGTTTTTGGTTTGAATTAGTCAACTAAAAAAGTTTGAAATTGAACTAAAAAAAATGGTGCACTTCACATTTCTTGTTATCTTTCATTTGAAAATGATTGTTTGACAAAATTTTCATTTACCACATATTTATTGTCATTTCCTTTTTAAAAACCCATTTGTGATATGATAATTATCAAAATTTTCACATGATTCACAAATTACCTATTTCAATCACAAAATTTAGTCAAAATTAAAATCTATAAAAATTAAAAATCATTTCAATCATTTCATGAGTATATTTGCATTTTTTAATATGATTTGAAGTACATTTTAACATCACATCATATGAAATTTTAAAAAACCAATTTTTTTTTACATTTTTTTTTCTATTTTGACCTATCATAATATGCAAAAATTGTGATTTTTTTCATAGTAATGACATTGTTGAAGTTCAAGCACATGCATCTTTAAAAATTGAAAAAAATTTATAATGTGACAACAATCTTGACCCCAATTATATCTTTCTTTTCCCAAAAAACTTTTCTTAAATTCTTACACAAATATTTAAATAAAATAAAATCTTCCTTATACACATGGAAATAAAGTAGGATACCTCACCCAAGTTATATGTTAAATCCATAGTGAGGGTACAAGTTGTTTTTATCATTTAATTGTGGACACATTAGATGGTCACAATATTTATTTTTATGTTGGGCCTCATTCATTGGCCAATCACCAAAAACAAAATTCAAAAATTCAAAATATATTCCAAATATAATAGTTGTGACATTAAGTTATTTTCCAAAAATAAGTTGAAACTAAAAAAAACTAAAACTACTTGCTAAAATGAAGAGCATATCAAAGAAGAATGTTAGCAAATATATGTTTATTCCTTTGCTTGTCTTTGTTTAATTTTTATTTATTTTTTCTAAAAGAGAGTGTGGTTCCACAATTCAAGATTGAAGCTCAAGTTCTTATGTACTATTCAACCAAGAAAACTTCTTACATAAAACAAAATGTCATTAGTCCCCCTCTTAATGTCCCCTAGGTTTAGTAACCAAACTTTGATTAAATGAAGATTAGAAAAAAGTTTTGAATCATAGGAATTCATGGAACAAAATTAACTTCAAAAATCTTCCCCCATAGGAATTGAGGGAGCTTGAGGTCCAAGGTGCAGTGCATTAACAATAGTGCCTTCCTTCACGTAACAATCAAGAAAATCATCAACTTTATGGTTGAAATGAGTTAAAATCCATTTGGGTTAATGATAGAGGTTCCCATCCTACTAAAACACTTCTATTCTTTGGAGACTAATTGAAATCTCCTTGTGCTAAGTTTGAATGGGAAATTGTGCCTTTTGGAGGTCCCCCAAATTACATTATTATTTTTAGCAAACATTGTTATGTGTGTGTGTGTGTGTGTGTGTCTATATATATATATATATATATATATATATCACCATGAAAATTTTACATTATAGGTCATGATCTTAGTAACTAAAACGAGTTCTTGAAACATTTTCGTAAATTTCATACTGTATTTAGAAGTCATCTTATTTTCATGAATATCCTTGGATTTAAAGTGAAGATCTTACACTTATTATATAGGGATCTTATGCAAAGATCTATCATTTTAGGAGTTAGAGGAGTCTTACACCTATAAGTACACATAACTTCACTCCCACTCCACCGTGTAGTAGGTGTAAGATCCTTCCTACTCCTACCACCTAGTGATCACCACATACGTTTAGACTTTTGACAAGGTTCACCTGTTGCAATAAGGAGGAGGTTAATAATACCCGTTCCCCTTTCTAGGAGGAGTCTATTGATATTCATTGATATAAGGTGCTTTCCAAATAGAGTAGAAATTTTTTCCTTGAATCCTTTACACCCTTTTGTGTTTCTTTAGTTGCACGGTTAATTAACTTACATTTGGATGTTGCTTCTTTTTCTTGTCCAAACAAAACCCCCCCAATTATGCAAATTATGACAAGCCAATTGAGATGGTCTTTTTATTTGCAAGATTTTCTAATATGGTAGTGCCTTGGCATCTTTGACACTAATTATATCATTTGTAGAAATGTTGAAATTTTTGAAAAATAATAATTCAAAGGGCAACTTTTTTTGTCAAGGAACATAGAGAAAATTTTGAAATGTTGAGGAATAGTCAAATTTTTAGCATGGAATCTTCAAAATCAATTAATTATTCGGCAAATGTGTGTTGAAGCTGCCTTTGCACCAGCCTTTTTTTTTTTGGGGTGAGTTTTGCATTGTCGTGATGACAAATTATTCGGGAAAGAATTGAAAATTTTAAAAAAGGGTTAATTTTTTAAAAAATTCTAAAAAATTGGAATTTTTTTGCCAAACTTTCGAGACCACAAAATTGGGAAAAAAGAACCCCGACTTGCACTATGGTATCTAATAAAGAATGTGAAACCTTCAATGGATTGCATTTTCAAAAAAATTTAAAAGCACGAGAGGAAATGCATCAAATTAATTCATATGAATAAGACTATTTGAGGTTACATTAAAAAGTATATCTTAAGGCAAAAGAAGAAGAATTATGGAAACTCAAATATTTCACCATGCAAAAATTATATAATCTTCAACAAATCCTCTAAAAAGAAACCAAAATCCTTCAAGATAATATAATAACTCTATAATAACTAATCTCAAGTTTCAACACAAGCCAAAATATCAATTTTCAAAAATCCTTATATAAAAAATAGACCTATTATTTATTACCTACGGGCCTATAAAAATCCCTTAAGCTATACTATACTCTATAATGAATCTAAACACAATATCCTTGCCTACCAAGGCAAGGCCAACAAAAGTACTTTAGCCTACTCAAGAAAAATGAAAATTAGCACTATCTTCTATAAAATCACTTATAAGTTCAAAGCAAAATACCCCACCCCAAAACTTCTTTCATCCAAACTTTTGACTTAACAATAATACCTCAAAAATATTGCTGATTAATAATATTGCTAAATATTGCCCACCCAATACTTGAAAGTTGAGCCTTTTCCCCATTTCCATATTTGATTTTTTTAAAGAATTTAAAAAGTTAAGAAAAAAAACACTAAATTTTTTTCTAAATGTTTTTTGTAAATTTTTAGAAAAAAATTGGGAAAATTTAGAAAAAAGTTTAGTGTAAATTTCACATGGTTCCTTATTTGGTTTCTTTGTCCCAAATTCTTGTAAATTTTTTGACCAAAAAAAAGAAAAAAGAAAAAATTAGTTGTAAATTTGAGATGGTTCCTTGTTTTGGGGTGTGCTATATTTTTGGGTTCCGTAGCCTCCTTCGTTTGCGCCGAAAAACAAAACAAAACAAAAAAAAGAAGAAGAGAAAACACGTTGCCTTGCCACGCCGCCACCATCACTACCTGCGCGCGCTGCTCGCCTCCTCCGTCGTAAGTAATGATTTGGCGATGGCAGTGCGTGACCTCGATGCCCATGTTCCTGGCTGCTTACTGTTGTAACCCGCATTTATGATTTTTTCTTACCATCTCTACAACTTCTTCTTCTCATTTTGTCCGTTTTCTTTTTGTTTGTCTGCCATTTTTTTGTTCGCTCTTGATAGTTTTTTTGTTTTGCTTTTTGTTTTGGGGTCGGGGAGGGGTGGGGGGTGTCGTTTGCTTGTTTTCCTTTTTTTTCTTCAGGGGAAGAAGAAGAACAACAAGTAGTTTCAAAGCATTTTGCTGGACGGACTTTCTCTTGCTTGATTGCTTGATTGGTACTTTTGTTTTTTGGGCCGAGGAATGCGGTGTTGAATCTGCAATAGTAAAGTAGTTGTGCATCGCTGTTGTCGTGATTCTGAGATTGCTGCGTTTCGGGATTTGTCTTGTTGCATTTGTTTGTTTGTTTGTTCTGTTCTGTTCTGTTTTTTTGTTGGCGCGTTCTATTGTTGCATTGTCGATCGGGTCGAGCAATGCCGTGACCCACCGTGCGTTGATGCACCGAGAGTTTTTCTGTGCTTTTTGATTTTTTTGTTCTTCTTCGTTTGGGGTTGGATGTAGGCTAGCAGTGTTTTTGGAAGCATTGTAGAAATAAACCCTTGGTTCTCTTGTGTGTGTGTGTGTGTGTTTGGGTGATTGGGTTTTGCGTGTTTTCGCACTCTCATGGACTTTGGACATAGTGCGTTTCACATTGTGCACGATTAGGTAGGTGCCCGAGACAATCGCTGCAGCGGCTTTTTTTTTCAGGGGAGCGTGTGGAATAAAATCGCTGTGGAGTGGATGCTCCAGTACTAGCGAGGCGGAAACGGGTTGCATTGCATTGCATTGCAGAGGAGGTATATGTATTCTCCTTGTTGAGAAATACAAGCTCTTGCAATTGTTTGGCAACGTATCGACAACATCTCTTGTGTGGTAAATTCTTTTGATCTCTCTCTCTCTCTCTCTCTCTCTCTCTCTAACCCTAATTTCAGAACTAAGCTGTGGGTTTCCCCTTCCTCGATTGTTCAACCTGATGTACGTTTCTGGCGCACAAATTTTCATTTGAAACAATGATGCTTTGCCCCCAAGGATTGATCCCAGTTCCAGGTGAACTTGAATAGGGTTGGGTTCTAGAGATCTGCCATTTTCCAAATGCATCTTTTCCCACGTCATGTCGGGGTTGATTGCAAATGATTGTGCAGGGAGTAAGTGGGCTGATAAGCAATGAGCTTTACTCCCTCCACATTGCCTGGCATGTAGGTCTGGTGCCACCTTCACATGAAGACAAAAGGGCAAAGTTCTTTGCTGTTGTTGTTCTCTTTGAGAATGACACTCATGTGCTTGCATTATCCTAATATGTACATCCAATGTAAGTGGGTGATAGGATCAAAATCAGCTTGGCAGGCATGAAAATTGAAGTGCCATTTTTATTCTCTGTTTGTTGTCTCACAAGGCAACCAACAGTTTGTTGGTGGGTTGACTTGCCCTTGATTTTGATGTGAGCAATTCAAAGAAGAGCTTGCAAGTTTGAGCTCATTTAGAGAAGCAGACAGCTGTTCTTCCCATGACAAGCTTTTCCTGCAGAGGAAATCCAACCATTTGTAGAACCTATATGCACTGAATTTTTCACAAGCACTTGAGTCTAGACCTGGATATGTCAGTGTGAGAGCAGTTTCCATGTTGTTGCATGTTTGCAGATTATGGTCATCTTGCTACACACGTTCCTGTTTCCTCTGCTGGTTTTGGATGTCAATGTCATCACATGAAGAAGCATAGGATATGTGTTTGTTCCTTCATGGTCTTATGTAATTCAGACTTTTGTTGTTCAGTATTGCAGGTTAACAAACTTGTGGGGGAGACATACCAGCAAACAACCTTCTTGCATGGCCAATCACACTAGTTATACAGAAAACCCTACAATCATTGATGCTTTCAGTTCTCCAACAGCTAGGTTCTACCAATAATTTGGTGGGCGCTCTGCATATTGTTGCTCTCTACATCTCAATGGGAATTGGAAGGCAGGAGGTGGCCATTATACACTAGAGTGGAGGCTGTAGAAGTAGAACTATATAGTTGCTACCTGGTTATGTGGAATGATGATGCGAACTATTCGGCCTCCAGAATCCAAGGAGGCAACCACTTTGCAGGTACACACATGGGTTTTCTGTCTGTGCCATGGATATCACACAAACATGTCAACTAACCTGTTGAGATGGTATAACAAAGACTACTCTGAAAACATCTCTCTGTTGTCAATAGGACAACATTCTAACTGTATGTGGAGGGCTCAGTAGCGGGTCATGACCCAATAGTTCACCTCAGTAGTATTTATTTTCCACCAACTCCTCCATCACACTGAGTAACAGGCTATGGTTCAGAAACTCTAGGGCCCCTTGTATTCATCACCTGGAGACCTGATATGTAGAGGAACCCATGTGACCTGCCTGCAAGACCCCATCTGCACAGCTTAGAATCCCATTTCAATGGGTTTGCGTTTTGGAAACCTTCTGTTATTTTGTGCTGCTGCCACTTATTGTTACCTTCACAAATTATCTGTTGCAACTAAATTTGGATCAAGTTGGGGATGTACAAAAAAAACATGTTGCATTGTTTATTGATCATGTATAAGGTCACAGGCCAGTGAATTTGAAATTTACTGAGATGGGATATGGTCATTACATAACAACTGGGCTTGTCTCTCATAACTTGTTTAAACGATCCATGCCACAGGTAGCTGTACGATGCCGTCCTCTTACAGCAAAGGAAAAGCTCAAAAGTCGGGACATTCTTCGAGTTGTTGAAGGCAAGGTCAGCACAACATTACCATGGAGAATTTCAAGTTATCCTCTCTCCTCTGTGCTGCTGGGAAGTTCACCTTCTGCACTCAGATTTGACCTCTCTGAGTGCTAATGGCAACACTCTGGAGGCCTCTCCTGCTTGGTCTGGAACCATTACACAAAGTCGGATGTTGGTTTCTACATAATGCATGCTCAAGAAACAGAGCATTTCATCTGCTTCCACTCTCTGAGATTATTCCATGTTTTGGCCTTCAGGTGGTTGTAGTGCTGGATCCAGATGTTTCAAAGGAGTACCTAGATCGTGTGCAGGGACGAAGCAAAGAAAAGAAGTATGCCTATGATGTTGCATTTGGTGCAGAGGCAACAAATGAGGTACTCACTTTATTAGTCATAACATGACTCATTCTTCAATACAGTTGATGGCATCTTGTTCAGCTAAAAACTCACTCTTTCATCCCCTGTTCATACTGCTAGTATCATATCTCATTTCAAACTAGTTCTTCCCTTTCATGTATTTCTTTGTCTCTGTTTTTCAGTCCTTATCTGGAGGCTTATTACAATTGTCTGTCTGAACTTCTGTGTCACCTGGCAGGACGTTTACAAAGTCACTATGGGATCTATGGTTGAAGGGGTTGTGCGGGGCCTTAATGCCACTATCTTTGCCTATGGAGCTACAGGGAGGTATGAATGGACAAACACAGCACTGGGTGGGAATTCAAACAGCCCTGTGAAGTTCCCTGGACCTGTTTACTGGCAGCTCAAGCACATTCTATTCTGTTAAGAGTGAAGGCTGTCATTGTGCTTGACTGTTACTTGTCCTTGATGGTCCACTCCTACATGCATGATTTTCAATATATGATACAGCTGTATGGAGGCAAACCAGGACCTTTTGTGGAGTACAACAACTGCAGTCTTTGCATGAAGATTATCTTTTGGATGTGTGACATTCTATTGCTGTGTGGCATTCGGTTGAGCCTTGCTGCTCAGTTGGGAATTGAGATTGCTCCTTCTTTGCATGGCAGTGGGAAGACTCATACAATGGCTGGAACACCAGAGGATCCAGGTCTTATGGTCCTCAGCTTGCAGTCTATATTTGCCCTCATTTTGAAGCAAGAAGCTGACTATGAATTTGAAGTTACTTGCTCCTATCTTGAAGTTTATAATGAGGTAGATAATATTCATATCTCTCAATATTCTCATAAGCAAATGTTCTGGTTCCTTATCTTAGTATAAGAAACCTTTCCACATTATACAAATTTAGAGATGAAGCCGAAATTTATTTGAAAAGTGAGGATAGTGTAGATCCCAACAGATTATGTAGTAGTATTTGCAGACGAGGACGAGGAAGACCCATACCCCTGTCGGAAACAAACAGGAACAAATGTGCTACAATAATTTCCTTAAGTTGGACTTATAATGTGCTCTTTTTCCTTTTGCAGGTCATTTATGACTTGTTGGAGAGATCTTCAGGGCATTTGGAACTGCGAGAGGATCCAGACCAAGGGATCACTGTTGCAGGGCTGAAGCGCATCCAGGTTTGACTTAGACAGGACTATGGAGTTTTGAAAGATTTGATGGTTTTGCAGTTCCAATATATGGGCACTTGAAGTTTCTCAAATCTAGAGCCTGCTTCCAAGGAAGATACTGTGTTGTACACTCCATGCTTGTCACACGTAGTGATCCTAATAGCCACAGAGAGAAAATGGACATCAGGGTCAGCTCTAGGTATATAAAGTCTACACAACTGTTAGGTTTCTCATTGGAGCACTCTCTATAATCACGGGCTATGAATCTGGTGGCATTTGTTGGGAGGCTTGATGACATTCAGGACATTTGGCATCTTTCCACTAAGACCATACTAGTTATCTTTTCATGCCGTCTGGTAGTGTAGGGATCTCCAGAAGGGCTTCCTTTTGTCATTATCCAAGAGTCCTAATACGATGGTTATATTGAACCAGGTGACAACAGCCGAGAAGATTCTGGAACTCCTCACTCAAGGGAATGCACGACGAAAAACAGAAAGCACTGATGCCAATGCCACCTCATCACGGTTAGTGTCATTTGCCTTATAAGAAAAATTCTTGGCTCTCTCTTTTTCTGATTGTGGATGTATAACAAGTTCTTTGGTGAACATGCTACTGAATTTCTTGAGCAAAGTTCTGTTGGGATCAGGGCAGGGCAGATGCACCCAAAATCATAACTTGAGCTATGTTGCAGCTCTAATGACTTGTCTTGCAACTCCTTTGATTGTGGAATGAGCCAAGACTAACAAAGTCTCAAGGGTGGTACCATGTGCCCTTTTAGAACACTCTTATCAAGTACTGACAAATAGGAATGGTCGGTTGGTTTGCACCCAATTCAGTTCTCATGCAGTCTTGGAGATTATCGTAAAAAGAAAGCAGCGGAATCAATATCGCTCTCAAATCTTGCGTGGCAAGCTGGCATTAGTGGATCTTGCTGGCAGGTGGGTGTGTGTGTTTACTGCGCTTTTTGTCTTGCATAAACTTCAGTGGCTCATGTTATGGTTCATCTGTTCTGCACTACTTGAAAGTTTGTTGATGGTGGGTAGGCAATAGTTTGGGACACCCCATATACAACAATGCTGTGATTGTGAGTAACTACTTGACATGCAATCAGGCTATCACCAATTTTGAAATAGTGCAGATTTCTGTCTTGAAGAGAGAGATTTGGCAATGTAGTTCTTCTTTAGTAGTCCAAATTTGTGGCATGTAGAGAGTTTTGTGAAATCTTTTCTTGCACTCAATTGATGATTACTGTTTGCGTGTTCTCCTTCAGGCTTCCCTTGATTGGGTTGTTCACCTGCTTGTTGTATGGAAATCATGTGCTCTTTGACATGTTGCTAGTACCTCTTACAGTCAGATATTTTTTTGGTTTTCTTGTTTTTTAACTGCAGTGAAAGAGCATCAGAGACAAACAATGCTGGACAAAAGCTAAGGGATGGTGCCAACATCAACAAGTCACTGTTGGCTTTAGCAAACTGCATTAATGCTCTTGGAAAGCAGCAGAAGAAAGGTCTTGCTTATGTTCCGTACCGTAACAGGTTTGTAACTGAGAAAGTGTATCTGAATGTGAAACTGCAATGGTTTTTGGGGCATTCTGCATGCCCTTCTAGCTTGATGCAGTGGTTGTTTTGATGTGTACGTACAGCACTGATGCGCACTCCGCTGAAGACTTGTTGGTCACAGAGTGCTTATTGTTAAGGATGGTGGACTCTTGGACAGAGCCTGGATATATGGTAGCAAAATATTTTTGTCTTTGTTCTAATAGATTAACTCTTTTGTCATGCAGCAAGTTGACAAGATTATTAAAGGATGGATTGAGTGGCAATTCACGCACTATTATGCTGGCAACAGTCTCATCAAGCGCTGATCAATACCACCACACTACAAATACCCTCAAATATGCAGATAGGGCAAAAGAGATCAAGACCCACATTCAGGTACACAATTTCTTCTGTATAAACTCTCATGTTTGTACACTAAAGACTTGTGTGTTAAGATTGAAAGAGTTTCTTCTCCTGTGTACTGATTACCGTGTGCTAAGAAAGTGTGGGGCACTGAAGAAGGAGCATGTGCACTGAAGAAGAGGCTTATGTTCTAGTAAAATTGGGTGCAGTTTATTGCTTTTGTATCAAGTCCATTGAGGTTGCATCACCATTGTATTCAGAATATGTTTCTCAGACTGTTGCTATATGATACCCACCTTGGGCTTGCAAGAAATCTTTTCAAATTTATCAACATTTAGTTTCATTGCTTAGCTTGAGAAATTATTCCTCCCTACATGCAGTCGAAGCTGTCTCCATCTTGTTCACACTCTTGTTTCCCTTGTACTTGAGTAGTGTATGACTCAAGTTGTATCATACCTACAAATCAATGGAGCAGTGTAACTGTGGTCAGTGGTTTTGAAAGTCCAGGGAGTGTTTTACTGGAAGATGAAAGGAGTGAAATTATGTCACATGGTTTAGCATAAGAATTTACTGCTTCTTCTGTTGACCTGTGCCTTGGCCTTTTCTCCTGATTTGCAGACAAATGTTGGTACAGTGGATGCTCATGTTGCAGACTACCAACGAATGATAGACAATCTCCAGGTATGACTCTTTTGAGTGAAGCCATCTAGGTACTTTGAGTATTCCTTAAGCGCAGGTCATAAGCGAATTGGTTTTGGGGAGTGTTCAGAATTTTTTCACTTCCTTGTGCTGTATCACCTCCACATGATTCGATTGCTTGTCAATGTTCATATTTCCCAGAATGGCAGTAGTTTGAGGTAGAACATCAACATGACTGGCATTTGCTGAACCAAGAACTGGCCTCTCCTATCTGCTACTATCACAGCTTTAGAGAAGGAAAAAGAATAGGGAGACATGTTGTTTGTTAGGAAAGCATGAACTAGTGGCTCTTCACCCTTTTTATGGTTACTACCTCCTTTTGAAGGTGGTCACTTTCTGATCACCATATCAGCCTATTGTGCTCCCCCAAGGTTTGACCCCCCTTGAACCATGTGGATTTTTGGTCACTGGTTGAGCTTGTGACCCTTACTATAGCTGGGTTTTTTTGTAGTAGGTAATATCTAGTATTTTTAGTGGTGGAGTGAACTGGCAACCACTTGCAAGGCAGCCAGGGTTCCCAACCACTTTGTGCATTGGCTTAATGCTTAACACAGCTTTATTGATCTGGCACATGCTTATCTCCTCTCTGTGTGTCAACTTATGATAAACAAGCATTCGTACTTGCACTTCTTCTGGAATTCTTGCTTTCGCTGCTCATTCTGATCTTTTTCCATGCTTCCGCTAAGATTGATGGGCGATTTGTGATCAGGTGGAGGTCAGTCAACTACGAAGGGAGCTCGCAGATAAGGAGTCCCAGCTGAGTGCACGCAATCCTGAAAAGGAAAAATCTGCAGATGATGAACTCTCATGGTTGGATGTCTTGAGTCATGACATCAATGAGAATGTTGAGGAGAGAATCAACTTGCAAAAAGCACTGTTTGAGCTAGAGGACATGAATTTACACAACAGGTTGGAGCTTCACCAACTTGATGAGATGATTGCAGATCCAGTGAGTTGATTTACCTTTGGCCCTGTTGCTTCCAGTATTCTTTTCTTTTGTTGCCTGTAATTCAAGTCAGATTCCTGTTCCAAGCTCTTAACTGTCCAGTTCTTCATCTGTTCCCACATCTTGAAGCTTGTGTTATACCTTCTGCAATGTATATGCTGGGCAAGCATACCCTTCCAAGGTTGGATCTTGAACTTCTTGTGCTTATCAGTGGATTTGTCTTCATTAGCTTGATGGCTAATCCAGCCTCATTGGACTGAGTACCATGGTCTGTATTTTATGGTGTGCAAAGCACTAAGGTTAGCAAAGGTGAACTGGTATGTGCAGGATCAGTTCCGGAGAAATGGTGAGAAGGATGAAGAGCTTGTAGAGAGACGGCAGGTAGTATTAGACAACATTCGAGACAATGATGAGGCAGGGGCCCACTATCGCCAGGTACTGAAAATTATTGTGTAGTCAGCTGTCTTCCTCAGATGTTGGTCCCCCTTTTAGAAATGAACAAAATTGCAACCTGAAAACTTGATGTAAGTGAAGTCAAGATCTTTCACTGTCATTATTGTTTTCTGTAATGCTGATAGGTGTTCATTCAAACTCATAGTTGACCTGGGTTAGTTGTTCATTATGGCAAAGAAGAGGGATCCATACCCTGCAGCATATCACTGCTGTGGTACAGTTTGCACAGAATCTCTGGCAGTGGCAAGAAATTGATTCCAGAGAATTGACATACCCAGAAGAAACCGTGATTTGTTTTGGGTAGAAGTCCAGTGCAAATAAGCAAAAGTTGGTACATGGTTTAGGGTTCCCTAAACCCTCAACCCTAAACCCCACTGATCAGTGATTTTTCTTTGGCAAATTTTCGCAACCTGGTGACAGAAAAAAGGGCTGGCAAATCCAACAAAGGGATTTTTGAGATTTAAAAAATGAAATTGGCCATATCTTGACTAAAAAAACTTAGAAGTTGCCAGATTTAGACAGGGAGTTCCTGTAGGTTGCCAGAACTAGGCAGGATTCCAAAAAAGATCTACTAGTCCACCAGGACAGTTGCCATTTACTGCTAATTAATGCTGAGGATCCTAGCCAGTGCACCTACTTGAGGAATTTGAAAAAAAACACACTGTCACTAATCCAACAAATTAAGAAACTGTCTTTGAAGTTGTTGGAACTCTCAATAATGCTTTCTGTAGGGGTTATACATTGTTGCAGGTATGAATCTTTGATTTAGGGTTCTTAGAGGTCCTCACATTGTGCACATGGTGTGACAGGATATAGAATGTAATGAGGCTCAGCGCAAGGAGCTGCAACGACTCATTGATGAAGCTATTGATAGTGACCGGAATAAAACATTCTTGCGCATCCTTAGCCAGTATAGGCTGCTGGTAAGTTCATGTGCAAAACTTGAAACAATTTGTCAGTAGTTGGTAATAAGAGCTCACAATCTGATACACCCCAATTTACACACTGAAAGAGAGCATTGGCAAGAAAGATAAGCAAGTTTCAAATAGTATGTCCATGTAGCAGTCAAAGTCTAATGTGGAGGTTTTCTGCAATGTCCAGGGTATGACTAATATGGAGCTCCAGTTTCAAATGGCCATAAGAGATCAAGTTATAAATGATCAGCGTGAAGCTCTTAGCAATTTGTGGTCAGTCCTTGAATGCTCTGGACTGAATCATGACCAAATTCTAGAGATAGCCGCCCAACAGGGTATCATGATAGAGGAGGGAATAATGCCATCAGTAATAGCAGGAAGGACATACACATCAGCTACCCCAATTCCAGCCTTGCATAAGTCACAGCCAACCCTGGCTGCAGCTACAAGTGCCAGATTTCCATCCTTAGGGCAACTACAAACTGGTCCTGATGCAATTAGCACCCCGGAGTACAGAAATTGGGGAAACCGACTTGGGCGTCAAGAGCTTGATACTGTTGCTTGTTGTCCAAAGACTGTGAGTGATGATTGGAAGGGTGTTAATATACAAGAGAGTGGAGGGCATGCACAGTTAGGTGAAAGTCCCCCCCCTGGAGCTCAAGCCTTTGTTCCCAAGACTGCACCAGACGCTGCAAGAATTGAAGGAGTTGGGCTTGGTCAATCAAATGGTGAGAGCATGGGGTTTTATTCTCCTGACAGACTTAGGGCACCAAGGAACCCATGGCCAGTGGAAAGTGCCTGTCCAGGAAGAAACAGTGTCAGCCAAGATCATTCCAATTATGGTGGATACACAGCAAATGGTTCATCTCTGCCAGCAGTACCAGGTCCAAAAGTCCTGACCCCACCAAGGGTTCGGAGAAGACCACGGTCAGCTGAGAGTCGGCAACACCACTGGTCAAGAGAATGGGATGGAAGCACCACAGGAGTTGATGCAGGGAGTGAAGGGAGTGACAGTGAAGATTCTGATCACTGCTGGCATGAGTCTCAAGAGAAGTATCACCAAGATAGGTTTCAGGAAGGTTCCCATCAGGCAATTGATAATGAGTCACTTCGCAGGGTAAGGCACTGGCATGCTTAAATTTGTGACTACAATTCTATTGCGCAGAGGTCTTCTGATAGGGAATGCTGATGATCTGTATCCCTGCAGCTGACCTCAGATGGTGTAGTGGTATTGAACATTACTTGTGCTGAAACAATCATGTTGTCACCTTTACATGCTTTTATACAGAAAGCAGGAGAAGATCATACTGCAGAGACTGCTTTTGTGAGGTTCCCATATAGCATGTTAAGTTTTCATTGCTGCTGTGGGCATGCTGCTTTAAGTTGTACTGTTCATGTTCTCTGAATTGGAAAGCCTGTTCTACAGGAAAATTGATAGCTCCTTGTTTTGACCTCTTACAGGAACTGTCTCGCTTAGATAGTGAGCTCCAAGATCTGAAGAGAGGGATGGATCGAAGCAATCCAGCATTCTACAATGGTGGTAAAGCACACATGGGGTATATTGACATCACAGATCCAAAGCTCTTGAGATCATCAATTCCAAATGAGACCATAGATCCAAAGGATCTAAGAAGAACATCTGGCCCTTTTGAAGCTTCAGACTTAAGACAGTTGCCAAGTCAAAACAACTCTACTGTGCCTGCATTCACCAGTAGCAAGTTGTTGCCTAATGGACACTCAGCCTCTTTTCAAGTGCTCCCTACAACTCCAGCAAATCATGTTAATGAAAGTTCTCCTACCATTCTCAGTGTATCAGCAATGCCAACTGTGCCACAAGGGCAGATCTGGAAAGTTGTAATGCCTGAAACAGGGGTGGGGTTGGTAGATGTTGCTTCCTCTAAAGTCAATTTTAGCACACCAGAGCCAATTGATGGACAAATTGCTCTTGGAAGTAAAGTGAGAGCTCCAGTTGAACGGCGCAAATCCAAGGGTGACCATTCCCTGAGTGGTGGCATGCGGCAGATCTGGCAACGGAACATGACTGATTGGAAGTAGCATACCTAATTATTGGTGGAGCAGATATTACTTTCCCAATTAGAAGATCTATTCCCACAATTTGGCAATTCTTGGATTTCAAGGAGTACTCCAGACAGGCTTTTTGGGTTCAGCATTCGTCAAGTTTAGCATCTGCTGACTTGATCTAGTTGGAGGCTCTTACCATTCAGCATGCTGGTGCTTTTGAAGGAGAAGTTGCTCCATTCGTACTAAATGCCAGGTACTTGCTATCCATAACAGGCTACCATATCTGTTTGTGGTTAATGGCTAAAGTATATGATGCTGTAGATTGGTTACCTTGTAGCTGCGGGAAGTAGAAGAGGTGGCCACAGACACAGGTATTGAGCAGTAATGTGTATGCTGCAAAGAAGATGACCTCTCCAATCACAGACTTGTCATGGTGTGATATTGGTATGCTGCAATGGAAGTATTGGGGGAAAACAGTGATCTCTAGGATATTCATTGCTTATGGTTTTTTCTTCACATCCAGATGTTGGGGCGCCGTCAGATGGGTGCTATGTTTCCATGGAGCACCATAAACTGTTGCCTGTGGACTTCAAACTACTGGTGCCAAATTGCAGCCGAAGCAGTACGGAGGTTTTGTTTTCAACCCAGTGCCGACACTGGACAAGAGAAGAATATCATCCCTTGCTGCACCAAGTTTTAGTGCTCTTTCTCATTGGACACTTTTCCTTACACTGCTCCATAACTTCCCCTTACTGAAAGTCTCTCACTGAAATGCACATACACACATAGGAACATACGAACTATTCATGTGTTATTTACAAATAATCCAGATTAAAAACATTCCAGAATATTAACAGTCATCAAACTGCACCAATCCTAGCACAAAGATAACAGATCAACCACACACTGTACAGTCCATGTATCTGTCTTACACATTTGAGCAACAAGAAATGTTTTACCAACAAGATGGTTGGCTGTTAAAGCCATGTGGCACACTGGACTGGCCAGCACAACAAATGTGTTCCTTTTTGCCATGGTCACATAAATGATTCCTTTGTGTTTTTTACAAGGTTGATCTGTGCGATTTGACCTCCCAGCAGATAAGCGTATCTGGATTACTTACTAGATTTTTGGCTGTATCTTCAAATTGCCTCAGCTTGGTTGGTGTGGTGAGCATCTTAGGTTTCTGAGATATCATATGTTAGGGGGAGCATGAGACGTACCAATGCATTGAAAATGATTGGATAGAAGAGTGTTTTGAAACAGGTTACCATGAATTCTGCAGCAACAGAATTAGAAGCTCCAGGGGGAACCTCATGTTATCCATTGTTTCATTGTTTTTGTTCAATATTTCCTACCCATTGTGTACAAACAAAGGTGACATATTGGCTGGCATTCATTGTTCGTTTAGCAGTTGAACTATATGGTATAAGCACAGGTGACATCAAGGAAGATGTTGGTTGTTCATACTCATGTTTTGTGTTTATTCTCTTGCCTCGCTCTTCAGGTCAAAATCAGTTTGTCTCATACATGGCTAACAACACTCTGACAGTCTAGGTGCTGCAAAAGATCCTGAATGTTTAGGTGCCTACTCTGATGCTTAACATTGTGGGCTACTGCATTTTAAGGTCCTAGACTCTTAAGCCTCAAGATGGGGGGGTGGTGCACTAGATGTCTTAGCATTTGTGATAACATTTTGTGGAGATCAATAAGTACAGGGTTTGTCCTGGGCCCTGCACCTATGTCTGAACATATCTGTGATCTCAGGTACAGTAGCTGCAAGATTTTAGACAAACATGAGTACCTGAGATATGTGTAGAGCAAGAAAGCAAAGCTTCCAAGCACTTCCCATATTTTGGATGATGTTGCTCCTCTTTCTTTTCTGGTTTACAGCTTAAAAACACATTGAATCCAAATTTCTCAAAATGGTCAAAACTGAAAGTTCCCTGTTTTGGCAACTTCGTGTCATCCTTTGCTGTGTACTACAGAAAAGTTAATGTATTTCTTACATGACAAAGACCTCATACACACCCAAAGGAAAACACAGAAAGTACCAAGCCTTTCCTGGATAGTGTAATTACCCATCTTGTGTTTCTTGATGTTACTGTTGGGGACTACACAATAACTTTGTGTTGACCAGGGGATTCCAAATTTGCAAAGTCCACAGGAGCCTGAAGACCTACAAATGACCCTTCTTACAGCAACTCCTGTCAAGAAAAGATAGCTCGAAGCTCTTTCTTCCAAAAGAGCTTAAGGCTGCAGCATGATACCACTATTAATACAGGTGATTGGATGCCTTGATGATTTCAAGTTGAGAGTTTATTTCCCATCAAGGAGATGGTTCAACTTCTTCAGGTCTCACACTCCGGGGAAGTGTAAATTGGCAGCAGACAGGGTAATGATCAGATGGGTACTGACCAGCCACATTGTCATCCATGATTTCACACAAGAAGGGAGAAAGGGAGCTGCCCCGGAACAGGATCCAGTCGACATGCAAATCCTGGTTATGCCAATCCCAACACAGAAAAAATGCCCTGAATAGCATCTTCAGAAACTCTTTAGTACCCCATTTTCTGCCATGAAATCCATGGTATGTATGCACTAAGTGGGCATTGCGTCGCTGTGCACAACTTACCCATGCATCATTTAAGTTCCCTGAAAGCCCATGTTCTTGTGACCTGCCTAGTAAGAAACGCCCCATACGAGACTCCTTGAGTGCATTGAAGCCACCACAGTACACAACAGGGAGATTAGATGGCAGCGAGTCAATATGCTGCCATGTCAGTAGAGCGCCACGTCTCCTGGCATGAGAGCTGTTGTGGTCCATGTGTGTGTTCACAATCTGCAATACAGATTGATTTTGACTTAGAGTTTTGAAGCATATTGGTGGGGGGACTAGAAAGATTGCTCCAGATGATATTCAGCTTTGCATTCTGAAATGCAACCCAAAACACACTGAATTCAAACCACATACGGCTTAGATGTTGATGATTTTGAAGTATACACTCATGGTGACTTACAATCCAGACATTTTGAGTTCATAGCTTCTCCAGTCAATGTTTGGGGTTTACAGCTCAAGATCAAAACATTGAGGCAATTGTTCCAGCTGTAAGGAAATCAAGAGCAAGATCTAGAATACATACATCCTCCTATCAAAGACTGAGACATTGATCAATCCTTTGTGCTGAGCATATGACAGCAATCATCCATGGCAATGAAGTTGAGCATTGCACCCTACAGGTAAGAATTCAATAGACCACTGATCAAGTCTTTGTGCTGAGCATATGACAGCAATCATCTATGGTTGAGCATTGAAGGCAACATATCAGATTTCATGAGACAATGATCAAACCTTTGTGCTGAGCATATATGATAGCAATCATCCATGGCAATGTAGTTGAACATTGCACCCTACACAAAAGGATTCATGAGACACTGATCAAGCCTTTGTGCTGAGCATATGACAGTCATGTAAGGCAATCAGGCTGAGCATTGCACCCTACAGATCAGGTTTCATGAGACACTGATCAAGCCTTTGTACTGGGCATATTGGACCAATCATCCACGTGATGAGCATTGCACCTTACAGATCAGAATCATGCGACACCAATTCAAGCCTTTCTGCTGAGCAAATGACAGCAAATCATCTCTGGCAACAAGGCTGAGAATTGAGCACTACAGATCAGGTTTCGTGAGACACTGATAGAAAATTTGTGCTGAGCATATGACAACAATCATCCTTGGCAATGAGGCTGAGCATTGTGCCCTACAGATGAGGTATCATGAAACACTGATCAAACCTTTGTGCTGAGCATATGACAGCAATCATCCTTGGTAATGAGGTTGCTAATGAGCATTGTGCCTTACAGATCAGGTTCCATGATACCCTCTCTGGATGTACAACAAGCACCATGACAACTGCCTCCATTTCTTTACAATTGATAGCAAACACACCGAATATGAGCGATGGAAGAATGATCGAGAATGATCGTCATGATCAATCAACACACACACACACAACACACCTGGAAAGAAAACCCTGGGGGATGCAAGCCTTTTATCTTGAAGGTGGCCCAGGTAGAGATGGAAGGGATGCGGGAGCCCCATGAAACGCTGGCTGGCACGGCCGGAGACTCCGACAACCAGAATGTGCCGCCGTCGACTCTCTCCACTTTCGCTGTATCAAAAAAGATGGCGCAATGCTCGTCTCCCGGATCCGCAGGTCCCTTCTTGGAGACTCCAAAATGCTGGTAGCCGCCTGCTAACAACAAGCTCTGTAAATCGTCTACCTGCGATTTCATTCCCTCCTGCGTGCATACAATCGTTGAAGCATACTTGATCACCAGGTCCGCACACATCTGCTTGCGATTCTCCCACGCATTTCTAGCCTCGTCCGTGGACCCCGCAACATCCCTGTGCAAATTGAATGTCATAACCTTCAAGCTCAAGCTCGTGGGTGCCGCCATCTCCAGCGGCTTCACAATACCCCGTTCGTTTGTGGCATGTTGCCCGAAGGACGAATCGTTTCAAGAAGACCCGAGTGCGAAATCGAGTGCGACACAATCGCTGCAGCTTCTTGTGCAATAGATACGCAATCGAAGTGCTGTTTGCTCTGCTTCACATCTGTAAGGTTCCGGATCATGTATCGCCATGCTCTCTCTAGGGTTCAACACAAGGTGACACAATTTTGTTTGGTAGACGAGGTCCGTTCCATTGCAGTGACACTCTCCACATAAGGATGAGAGAGAGAGCACACCTCTTGTATGGAAAGTTGCACTGCCATGTCTCATAATTCTTTACATGCTTGTCCTGCAATGGACATTATGTGCAGAGTTTTGATGCACAGCTGCTGCTGTTTCAGTAACTGTGGACAAATCTGTTCACAAGAACCTCAAATGCTGTGTGACTGCAAGCAGTAGGCTGTGTGGTGTAAGACTTACTCATCCATAAGCCACAAGCATATGCATATCACCAATTGTGAAGAACAATCCCAGAGGCAAGACCGCACCAAATCATTGTTGCAATGTTGATTGCAAGCAACAAAGACTCACATCAGCAATCAAGAAGCAAGAGCTTTTTGCTTCATATCAAGGTACAACTTCTCTGACATCTGACCACCACCTTGTGAGAATATTCTTTGCGGTCCAAAAAGAGCACATTACAAATCCTTTGCGTCAAGTCAATTGTTTGCATCATTGGAGGAGCAGATAAGTACCCACCATTAAGGCATCAATTAGACATTAAGCTAAACCAATATCCATATTTGACAGGTGATTACTTTCTCTCTCTACATGAGAGTTTGTTAGTTTGCTGCTTACCCAATGAACAAACTTGGCTGTAATCCTCCAGGATGGGCAACCCGAACAAGCTATATCAACCTGCCATCGCAATCTTACAGCTTCAACCTTGTATGCCTTCATTCAGCAGTCAGGTAATCTGTCACCACCTTTACATCTACAACCTTGACGATTTGCTAACCTCTATGGCATCTCAAACATGGCAAAATTGTTCAGGAAATTACTCTTCACAGATACAAATGCTAGGGTTTTTAGGCCTGGGGAGGTCCAGTGGCATGCAAAGGAGCACAGGACTGACAAACTTGGTCAGTTCAAGAAGCAATTGATCCTAAAATAAGTTGACTTAGAAAGCCAATACTGCAGAAGGCCATCAGCACATATATAGTTCATAGCCCACTCACAGATCAAGCAATGAGAGAATGAAGGCAAAACAGCATTTTGCTAAGCACCCAATTGAGCAAGGCCCAGTACTAACTCCTTCTGTCTGAAGAAGTGTCATTGCCATCATCTTGTAACTCGGGAGGTGGTGGAGGAGGACCAACAGGTTCATCTTCCAAACCTTCCATTGCAGTTGGGCCCTCCTTGTCTATCTCTGTTGGACCTTCTAGAGACAATGCTTCTGCTTTGGAGGCCTCCACCATGTCATTAGCCTTTGCCTCTTCAGCTTCTACAACTGCTGTTGCCAAGGTTGGTGCATCTGTGTTGTCCTCTTGCAAAGCCTTCTCAACAGCACTTTGCTCTGCAAGTTCATACCAGTTGAAATAATATAGCAGCTGAATTCTCAAGTGGAAATACCAATCACTTGAAACATGGTAAGGGTAACATAATTTCATGACAGAAAATAATCAAGGTGTTGATGATTGCAAGCTCACCTTCTACTGATTTGTCATCAGACTGATCAGCCATTGGCTTGTCCTCCTCTTCTCTTTTCTTTGCAGCATCTGCCTCCTCAGCAGCTCTCTCCTCTTCTGCAGTATTCATGTCTTCCATGGCTTGTTTCTCCTCAGCTGCTTTTTTCTCTGCAATGTCTTTCTCTTCAGCAGCTTTGGCAGCTGCAGTATCATGATCATGGATGAATCCCCTCAAATTTTCCTGCTCTACAAGGAGGTTCTCATAACGGAGTTGCAGCATGCGCTCTTTCTCACTCTGCTGTTTTACAGCATCCTGTAGGTTTTCAATGCGACGAGGTGCTGCCAGCTGTTCCTGGCGATGTAAGGCCCAGAAGCACTCAAGCTCTGTGCCCAAAGTGTCTGCCTCCTTAAACGTCAATTCAATCTGCCTCCATAGTGCATCTGCCCGAATCTGCGTGTTTTGGCAATCCAACAGACTTATGTTTCAACACACAACCACAATCATAGTAACCAGTACCTCATATTCTTACTTGCAAGAGCAACATATATAGTCCCCTAGAAACAATCAGGCTGTTTCCAAGTCCTTGAATACCACAAGTGATAATGGGCAAATCATACCCCATCATTGAAACCTGATGTCCTCACCTGGTACCCCTGGGTCAGCACTTTGATCTTTTGCTCCAACCGGACAGCCTTGCGGGTCTCAGCCTCCATTTGCTTCTTGACATTCTCAAATTGGTATTGCAGTGCGGCAAGGCGGTCACTGGTACTAGCGACACTGGCCAAGCCAAAGCTGTCCCGTGTGGGCAGGTATATGAGATCATCCACACAGGCATCACGTGCCTCTGCATAATCATCCAGAGTAGCATCCTCATGGCCCATTGCACTTCTGATATAACCCAATTCCTCCTCTATCAGCAGGCCAGCCTGGAAATCACAAAAAATCCACCAAGTATGTCGCATGAAATTATACCCACAGGACACCTCCTCAAAACATTACCTTTAGCAAGGATGAGAAGAAAGATGACCTCTTCATGAAGTATACACAGGATCTAGCCACTTACATCATTTAGGTCTGCCTCATCAAAATCTTCAAGCACAGGCACCGGGACTTGTGGATTTCCATTCGCAGCATTCTTACCAGCCCCCTTCTTCTTTGCTTTGCTGGACTCCTCTTCCAACATAGGATATTTAGCAGCATCATACTCTAGCAATGCAACTAGCTCTGTCCTAACCAACAAGTCTGCATGGTCAATGAGGGTCACTGGTGCAGGTGCAGCTTTCCCATCTTCACCATAGGCCAATGAGGCCCTCATCATTTCTATGGCTGCAGGTGGTGGCCTTGGAAGCACTCTCTGTAAGACCTTAGAGCGTTTTCTTAACAGAGCTGCCTGTTTGGCAGCTTCTTCAGCATGTTGCCTAGCCAATACATCTGACATATCTGCTTCCATGTCATCCCCCTCCACTGGCTCTTCCTCAGGGAGATCTGGCACCATGATCTGGTACTCATTCTTTGGTGCTGGAAGATCCCCTAGCCCCATACGAAGGTGCCTTCGAAGTTCTGCCTGCTAACACATTCATAAAGCATAAGCAGCTCTACTGAAGGCTCATGAACTGATGTATAAGCACAAAGTGGACAAGAGAAAATAAAAAACAAGCATTCCAGGAAAGGGAAAGGTATGCTGCAAATTTACCTGCCTCAACTTCTCTGCCTTGGAACTCTCCAGGGAAGGAGTGTCCATGCCCTCATTGATGTGAAGCTCATCCCTTATGGGAGTCCCTTTTGGAGTCATCCCATAGACAGCAACATCCTTGGCAGGGGTCATGCTCAGCCGTGGAGTGGCCCCAGTTGCACCTGATGGTGTGCGCAAGGGTGTTGCTATTGGATTCGGTGTTTGGATCTCCTTCTTCTTAGGTGTAACTCCTGAGAAATCTGAAGGGTGCAAATCAGGGTTCTCCCCTCCAAACAGTGGGGTCTGGGTCTCACGCAACCGTGCAAGATTCTGCATTCAGAGGGTGTGATGCTCATGTCAGACCAACTGTAGCTGGCACACTGAAACACCAAGTTGTCTGGACAAAAAGTTTCCCTTAGCAGGACAATCAACTGCCATCCAAAGAATACACCTTTCCTGAACGTGAAACTGTTATCAATGCTAGAAAATCATGAGCACAGCCCCTGAGGCCTTTACCTCAGCCTCCATCATAATTGCATCTCCCTTTCCACCAGGTGTTCGCTGAGGGGTTCTCAAGGGAGTCATCCCTGGCCGTGCAGGTGTTTGATTGTAAGTGGAGAGCAGAGAGCGAGTGACACCACTACCCTCTACGAGTCCATCCTCGCCTGATATGAGATCACTGGCATAACCCATCTTTGCAATCTCTTCCAACTCCCTGTCTGAAATTTGTGGTTCTGGGAGCATCAGCTTTGATCTCTTGCGTACTGCTTCTGGATCATTCAGCTTATTGACCTGCTCTCACACAGAACAAATCAATCTCTTTGTACAAGCAGAGCCAGAACACTGAGTGCATGTGAATGACATGGGTGTGAATGCATCAACCTTTCAAACAGAAGTGCAAAATTCAGAGTGTGATATTCTTCAATTTCTTGGTAGTTTTCCACCCTAAGACATGAAAATGTTTTTACCTGCATGACTGCTGCAGGAGCATCCCGTCGCTCTGCAATTTTGTTACGAGCAACATCTTGCTTACGAAGCTGAGCTTCAATGTCAACTCGCCTCTTACCCTCTAGCTCCTCAATGGTGGTAGGAAACTGCGGTTGTTCAACTGGAGCCTCATGTGGAACTTCAAAAAAGCCTGGCGGAGGTTTCTTCTCAAAAGGGATTTCTGCATTGTAGTCAATCCCCTTCTGCTTACGCCGCCGATGACGTCCATCAATCCCTGCAGCCTTGAGCTCCCTGCGCTTCTGCAAAGATGCCAACCGGCGAGCCTCTTCAAGCTGTTTCTCTCTCGCCTTCCGCTTGGCCTTTTTACCCCGCGTATTTGCCAACCGTGCCCTTGCCTCTGACAACATTTCCTTCTCATCTTCATCCATATCAACAGGGTCCGGCCTTGCTGGTTTCGACTCAGGATTGGGATCAATTTCTCCTGGCCGCAGCTTGCGGGGATCATCAGCAGGTTCATAGTTTTCATCTTTTGCACAAGCTGCATCTAGTAGTTTCTCATACCTTTCCAGGCATTGGGCCGGGGTACGCCCTACAATGGGAGCTATAGTTCTCCACTGCGTAGGCATCAGCTTCGCAAGATGCAATAACTTCTCATCTTCCTCCCTTGTCCACTCAGTCTGCAGCACCAAAACGGCCAACATAAAAACGCTATGAAACGCAAAAAAACTCCAAGCTCGAGTTCGAAAACCCTAAAACCTCACTTTCCGCAAGAAAGCCAAAAAATGCAAAACCCTTGCTAAAAACCTACATTCACAGTTTCATAGCGGGGGTGAGAGGAGTCAGTACCTTTTTGATAGAAGGATCAAGCCACTCGTACCACCGCGCTTTGCATTGCTTCGCAGATTTACGCACCAACAAGGACGAGATACGTGCCCACTGATTTTTCCCGTATTTCATAACCGCCGCCTTCAGAATCTCATCCTCCGTATTCTTCCACACACCTCCCTTTATCATAATCCTCATCTTGGCTCAAATTTTAGTTTACTTCGCGCTCTGGCGCCTATAGTCCTCCTCCGCACGACACCCCCCCCGTCCCCGCCCCCACTTCGCAATCAAAAAACAGAAAGCCGTCTTCCGGGAGCAGAAGCAGCAGACCTACTACTACTACCACCGAAAACCACTACCGCCAGCAAAAAACACTCATCAACACGGCACGAGAAGACGAAAAACGAAGTAAACCCATTACTGAGAACTAAACAAACCTTACAATACAAACGCCATTAGAACTGGAAACCGACATCCAGGCAAGAATTATCGTCATTGCGTGCAGCAAGCACGACGAGCGAAGAAGAAGAAGAGCCGACGCCGCGAACCCTACCACGACGAAGAAGAGCGCGGAAAGAGGAAGAGGAAAAAGAAGACCGCCAAAAGAAATGAATAAAATAATTAAGTAAATACCTAATTAAAATATTTTTAAATGTTTTTTATTACACAAAATAATAGTTCCTATTATTGTAATTTGTGTTGTGGAATTTTGTGTGGATGGTTTTCCCTTTTCTTTTTCTTTTTTGGGTGTGTTTTCTTGCAATACTCCCCTGACCCTCAATTCACTTTCTTTCATTTTCAAATAATAATTTACAATTTATTTATGATTATGTTTATTTTTAAAACTTATTTATTTAATTTTTTAATGCATCGGAAAAGTGTATTAATTGAAGTGTGACTAAGTCAGGTCTTAAATTCTAATCCTTTGTGGTCTATAGAAAATTATTTTGTGAATTATTGATTTTGAATCAATTGACCTGGGTATGTGTTTTAATCCAAAATGTACCTTTCATTTTTGAGCAAATAACTTATATGGGTAATTAACATTGTTTCATAATTTTTATTCAAACCATTTGTTGAATTGTAATATTGCATTATTTTAAAATTTTCAGTTTTTAATTTGATATTAAATTTATTAATATGATAATATATAACTAACCCTTCATTAATAATTGGGAAACTTTTCACAATAATCTTCAAATTTGACAAATTTGATTTTTATCCCAAAACTTTTCAAACATATGTTTGATTTCCTTCTTTAAAATGAAATATCTAAGTTTATTTTCAGCAAATAAATCAAAAGAAATCTTGTGCTTTTAACTCGACAAATATTCTTCCATCCAACATTTGTCATCTTCCTATGTAAGAATTCATTATTTGTACAATTGACATGTTTTTCATCCTATTTCATTTTTCATTGTTTCAATGTGCAAAGAAGCAATCAATCCCATAATGTCTATTATTCCATCATTGCATCATTTCATTCCATTTGTCTCATACTAATTTTACCATAACTTAAGTCCATTTCATTCGAAGAACTCACATAAACTTTTAATCAATTTTTACATCTTTAATTCACATCATAACTTATAAGTAAATATTATTTATCATAAATGCTTTTAATTTATGACGTGATTCACACTAGTGTGTTTTTTTGGGGGTTGATTTATAATCATCTATTGACATGCCATTGGACCTTACAATAGCTTAGTGTTTTAATAATACATATTGTTATAAATAGCCAAAATTGGCATCTCCACTGTTAAATGGCATCATCATGCCTTTTGTTTGTTAGGTTGAACGATTAACCATATTGACTATTGATTAAATTTGGAGATTGCCAAATCCAACAATCATATTTTTTCTTCTTGCAAAGAGCACAAGAACAATCATGACCCATCTACAATTGCCCCATTCCCCTCCCTTTGCTTTTGTTGTTTTTCTTTCCTTTTTAACATGTATTTTCATCACTAGAAGTTTTTGTTAGAGGTTTTGTTCATCTAACTTTTTGCCTTTTAGGAATGTTGCACTTGCTTCTAATAAGTTTTGTTAGTAGTTACCAACTTATTAATAATTATACTTATCATGAATCATGATTTCATTTAAAATTGGATTATGGAATGGAGAATAATGGTTTGCAAAATGGCACTTGTGATTTGTGATTTTTGAACAATTGTGCAATTTGCATATGTTTCATTGTAAGTTGTTGAATTTTACACTTTTGAAATTGTGGGAATTTAAGCTTGATTGTTTGTATTGTGTAAGTTTTAAAAGGTTTAAGGTGCACAATGCAAATGTATTCACAAATTTGCTTCAGTTGTATTGTGCCATGAGATAATGATGATGTTGTAACAACATGTGATGTTCATTATGCATGGTTTAGAATCTTATTTTAAAAACTTTATTTAAGATTGCTATGTTTTTTAAGTTTGTTGTTGATTATGTGTCATTAGAGATCAAAGCTTTCAAAACTTGTTTTTTTTTTTTTTGGGTCAATAACAATTCACATATAAGGGTTTGACCATCCAAGTTGTAAGAATTGATCAAAAGTGAATTGGGTTTTTGTGGTTTCATTGTTGTGTGATCATTAATGATTTGGTGAATCATGGTTGTCTTTATGGTTTTGAATATGTAGTTTAGTTTTTCATTTTATATTTTCAATGTTTGACTTAGATTTAAGTTTATTGAAATTTGGTACATTGTGCATATCACAATCATCAATGGCTCACATACACCCCCCTCCCCCCCAAATTAAGTACAAGGGTTTTTTGAAACATTAAACCCTAAAAACACTAATGTTGCATCTTCCTCATCTTGCACTATTATGTTTGTCAATGTTCAATTGGTAAAATGCATATCATCAAAATGTTTAAGTAAGAGAAATGTTTCTAAAGAAAAGAGGACAAATTTCTCTAAGTTTTTAAAGATGTTTAGTTAGTTAAATTTCCTTAGGTTGAATGAATGGCTCGAAGTGATGAGGTTGTTAACCAAATTCATTACAAATGGTACGCCTTCATTGATGGCAAGGAAAGATTATTAGTTAAAAAGTTGAACTATTTGTACAAGCATGCACCAAATAGAAGAAAGCCAAAAGGTAACCCTAAGATGGTAGAAGGTACAATTTACTAATGTCCAAAGTTTATGCATTAGAAATACGAGGCATTATATGTTGCCAATCTTCATAATAACATGGTTCATTAGTTGGCTTTGGAGGAGATTACAAATAGTTAAAAAAAAAGGTTCAATTTGATGTTGTGTTTTACTTGTTGAGGGTGGGCCATCCCATGACTAATTGTGAATCCCTCAAGGACCTTTTTCATTTTCTCAAATTTAAGAACATGCTTATGAAACATTGGTTTGACAATTTAGGTTGGGACATCGAAAAGAATATGCATGATGTGATATTGTATTACATGAAAAAAATGATAAAGGAGTCCCTTTTCCTTGCCTCTTTCCAAATGAAGTCATAATTGCTAATAATGAATCTTGGATTTTCATTCATGGTTATGTTATTGAAAATTGGCAAGATATACTTATTTCATTGAACTTGAAAAGGGTCACCAAAGGTGTTATAACTAAAAATATTTATAGTGGATGCTACAACTTTGTTGGTTCAAGGTGGGCATATAAAAGTTGAGATTCGAAAGAAGCTAGTTTTCATTGGAAAAAATGGTGGATTTGTGTATGTTGGATGTAGACTACTATTTTGGTGCAATTAAAGGAAAGACTAGTTCTTTGTATGCGGGCAATCTATTCTTGTGCATATTTGCACCAACTTGGCCATTCAAACCTGTTCTTCTCTATCAATAGTGTAACATTTGAAAGACTTAATGCAATCCCTCTAGTCCCATTTGTGCAAAATCTCAAAAGAGTGTTTTCCTAAACAATAAAAACACAACAAAATTTTGTGAAATGTTAAAACCTACTAAATTTCCATGTAAGTGGATTGTGGCTAAATACAAGACCTTCGTTGTGAAAAATATGGAAAGATCAAATTGAAAATGAAGTTACAAAGTTTAATGTGCAAAAGTTGTTGGATCATGTGGAGTTAATTTTTGGACTTTGTTACATCTTGTCACTTCTTGAATTACTTCACATGCTGATCAAGTATGCCCAAGGTATCTATGATTTTGTTGAGGCTATTAGGATGCACAAATATGAATTGTATGAGCTCTATAACACTCTTGAATGCAAGTTTAGGGATGAAGCTTTTAATGCATTCCATGACCTCTTGGTTGGAAAACATGATGGGTCTTTGGTTTTCATTAAATCCCCTACCATTGATGATGACTAGAATGTTACAAAATTCAAATGGTCACACCACTCTAGTTAATTCTTAGGAATAGACCAATAGGGTTACTTTACTAGTGAATTAAACCTCGTTTTTTTAAATTTGTGGCTTTTATTTAACTTTAGTGTTTTAAGGTAACTTTCTCATTTATAAAAGAGTCAAAGACTAATGCTTCCTAAGTCAAGAATTGATGAATCCTTTGGGGGTGGTTTGTCTACACTATTGGGTTGTTGAATAATCATTCCCTTTTCACTTGGAGGTCATTGCAACTTTTTATTGTGCACCAAAGAAGGTTTTTGAATTGTTGGTGGTTGTTCCACTTAATACGTTGAAGCTTGAGTCTTCAGGTTCTCTCTTTAAAACAACCATGTTTCACAATGCTTTTGTGATTTTGAAGAAGGATGACAAAAAATGTAACCATCTAAAGCATATGTGGTTATTTGTATTAGGTTTTAGACTAGTCACCCAAGCCATATTTGAGTATATCAAGCTTGCCATGTGATAGGTTTTGAGGCTCATTGAGGATGAACATTGCTTCAACATTTTTTAAAAAAATGAAAGGCAAACTTCACAATCATTTAATTGTCCATTTTGACTTGTGTCAAAATGCTTTCACAACATTATTATAACATTAAATCTTTTCCTTATACACATGCCATAGTTGCTTGGAGTGACAAGAAAATTCATTCAAGTGTTCATTTTTGAAGTTTGGGCTTTTGGTACATTTGCGTGAGTCATCAAAGCTTCCGATTGTTCTATGTATCTATATTTGTTGTTTGAAGTTGATAATGGGGCTTGGGTCACTCAAGTCACTTGTTGTTATTTCATATTTCTTTTGATTACAACATTGGGTTCTCTCAAATTTTGAAACTTGTGGGTTGACATTGGCTCAATTTGAACATTGGGCCTCAACAACATACACCCATGCACTTGATAATTTATCCATGTTTTTGGTGCTTTGCCATTTTATTTGGCTTCTAAAATTTTGTGATCAATGTCATTCAAAGTCATTTCAATTTTTGTATGTTAAATGAACATTTTATGTGTGTGTTTAAGTAGGTAGCTTTTCTTGCAAGGGGCAAAGCCTTTTAAGCTTGGGTTCAATTCACCCAAAAGTCACATTTGACTTTTCAATATTGAAGGAAATGCATTGTGTAGATGATTTCTAATATGTTGAACTTGTCATTGTGTAAATTCTAAATTTGTGAATTGCCAATAAAGGCCATGCTTCACCAATATTATCACCAATTTATACACAATGGATTTTATGGAAAGCCAATAGAAATTCAACACTTTTGAAAGAATGTGTCAAAATTGGAACCACAGGGTTTAAAAATTCGAAATCTGAGCTCACACCTCCACTTAGAGAATCTCTAAAAAATTCTAATGTGTCAAAATTAGATCAAAAATTCTCCTCAAATACAAAAACTTGCCAACAATAGTTTGGACCTGTAAATTTCCAAAGGAGACAATGGTCTTCACAAGGCTTAGTGAAAAAAATGACTAATCATAATTGGTCGGGTGTAATGATTGGACTCAAGTGGTGATATTTAAATAGTCTTTCAACTTCTTTTTAGGGTTTAGGGTTCAGACCAGTGTTTTTTTCAAAAAAAATTGGTTTGTAACCAAAGTGGCAATCATCCATAGGAAAATGTAGAAAAAGTGACAAGCAGCCTTACAAAGATTGGCTATAAATTATATATAAAGTATGAATTTTTAATCATCTTTCTATATTTTTGGCTACACATTCAAAACCAAATATAAAAGTCTATTGATTTTTACTTTTTTTTCCCCCCACTATTTGCAACTGAAAATCTCCAAAATAGCTTATTTTGAATTTTTAAAATTTTTTTTCTTTTTTTGGTGAAATTTTACAAATAAAAAAAAGATAGTTCAAACCTCTATTTATCTTCCAACTTCAAAGTTCATTTGAATCCCCAATAAAGTTGGGGTGACGATCACTTCCACATGCAAAGATTATGTTGAAATTGCAAAGCAACAAAACAACCTTTTCTAGCTCGTTTTTCAATTAGCAATTATCTTAAAAGATCCGTCTCCACTCAACTTATCATTTTGAAGTAAGAAGCATAATGGGGATGATAATCCTAAAAATGAAATGTGAGTGTTAAAGGTTTTTTTTTCCCAATTTTATATGTTTGATTCTTTGAAGATTAGCATTGATTTGAATAAGCATTCAAGTTGGAAGATAATCAAAGGTCTAAACCCCCTTAGTAGTCTAATTTTTAATGTTTAGGAGAGGGGATGGGGAAACAATTAACACTATATATTAATGTGATAATTAAGGTACTTTAGACCCAATGTAGTCCTTACCTAAAAGCATGGTTCAATGAACTCATGAGGACATATGACACCTCTCACCTAAGAAGATCTCCCCTAGTGGGAGCAATATAATCATCAGTACATTTGGATGTATACAGTCTACAACTAGCATGAGCCTGATTTAAGACCTATGTTGGATGTGGTATTCATTGGTAGACACTCCAATAGGCACATGTGGATGCAGATGCTCTAGGCACAAAAGCTTCATAAACCATAATAGGAGTTATGGATTCCAACAATATTAGTTTAAAGCAATAGGGGACCAATCACCTCTACACTTTGATGCATATTGATCAATATTCACACTCTCCGACCACACCTCCCCCAACAAGCTCCCCCCTTCCTTGCTCATCAAGTGCAAGTTGCCAGCTTGATGGGTTGTGTTTGATTATTTGGAACATCTAAAACCGTGTCACATGGCTGTAAAGATATCATTTCCTCAGGTTTGGCATAGTGCAAAACCAACCCTGATTTCTTTTAGGCCTTAACTGCATTCCATTCTCCATTTTTATTTGGTCCACTTAGTATGGAAACCATTTATCTTCCCAAAGATGCTTTTAGACCACTTAGTTGCAAGCTGGCTGATAGGGTTCCATAGCCACCATGCTCTGCCAGGTGCTATCAAAAGACTCTTCACAAAGTGCAGGGTGGTAGCCCTGTAATGCTCACCTTCTTCTTCTCCATTCATAATTCCTCATATGAGGTTGGTGCGGAGAATATCCCATGCACAAAAGCTTGCTTCCATATCCAGATTATCATAAATAACATCTGCTCTTGTTCATCACTGTCAAGGCAAGTATGTGAACATCGAACATTTTCATGAAGTGAATGAGAGTACTGCATTGAACTACTGGTGATAAGTAGGTGTCATTGTTCTGACCCTGATACTGGTTTTAACACTTGTTTGGCATTCATTCTTCTTGAACATGTCAATAATGACTCCTGCTGCATCATCAGATAACCACTCATGGTGCACCTGCCACTCATTCACAAAAAAACACTTCAAAGAGAAATTCACTGGTGTGATATTGTATCAATTAATTCAACATCGACCAGATGCTTTATAGTTCAACCACTCCAAAATGTCCAAGGATTTTGCAAACCCCCACAAACTTGTTTAATGAACTGGAAGTTCTCCATGTTAAAAACTGAATACTGCAAATCAGAGTGGCCACAGTTTTTACTCTTTCAGTCCAAGCCCAGTCACTGAAATTCTCTTCTTCATTATGAAACTGTAGGGTTATCCATATGAGCATCAACAGAGAAAATTTAGGTACTGCTAGACCCAAGCATTTGAGGTGAAGCTTGCATAGAGAAACTGAGACAGGGAAGATAAGCTCAACGACTGGGTTGTGAGCAAAAAACGGCCAGATGGCAGAATGAAAGCTTAAATCAACTTTTTGCCAACTTGCCTGTTGTAGACCCTGAATCATATCCTTTGTATCCATCCAATCAAAGAGAATATAGTTTATACAAGGATAAAGAGTCTAGGCATTGCCTGAAGAATAAATAGCAATTATCAACCAATAAACTGATGCACAGACAACATCAGCAATGATCAACCCAAGAGTAGAGCCTGAAATCTGTACCAGCTTCAGATGATACACAGGTTTCTGTAGGATGGTACCTTCAAGTGAATCCTGATTGAGAGCTGCTTCCATGCTTCTGGGAATCACTTTAGTCACTGACTGTCTCCCAGTAGTCTCTTGCAGAAAAGTTGGTGTATCACTAAAAATTGCTGGGCAATATGCCTCTTTCACTACATGCTTGTACCCATCCAATGAGTGGTATGGACTCTGAGAACAAGCATATATTCAAAGCTTAAGCATCCCACACTTCTCTTTTGTCTGAAGAGACCATGCTTTCTACAGTATTTTACATTAAGGCAGAGCAAACATTCAACTCAACAAAATTTGCCCCTTTTCTCCACCGTGCCTATTTCTTCATGAGAAAATTGAAACATCACTCTTCTTTGTTTAGAGTCAAAAACTGTAAAGATTCTAAGCATTTAGCAAGAGAAGAGATAATTACTGTTAAAACCTCACTTTCTCTCTGGATAGATGAAGTATGCCATCCTACCACAACTGATAACACTTATGTCAAGGACTATAATTCTCTCACTGGTCTGCAGCTTTTTGCAGATTTGTATCAACATGGATAGATTCAACTTTCAACCATGTTCTGATCTACTCTGAGTTTGCATTGTATGGTGTCATTTCTCGCATTGTCTGATGCTTCTGTGAAACCTAACACAAAGAGCAATGTGTAAGCATAAAAGCTATCTGAATCTATGCAATTTTGGGGTTCTACATGAGAGGATACAGTCAAAATTGAGATTTGCATAGGTGACTCTTGACTCAAACACTTGAAGGGCTGATCTGCAATTCCCAACCCCCTCTTAGTTTCTATAAGTAAGAGAAAAGATCAGTGAATGTACCAAGGAAGCTTGACAATTGCATATCCAACAAAAATTCCCCATCTTCCAAACAAAAGTTTCATCAGTAATGTCCTCACATCTTATATGAAGTTAACCTATCAATTTTAAACATCAACATAGAGTAGCATAATTCCAGGTGAAAAGAAGGTTACTGAAGGCAGTGACAAAACATTGGTCATCAAATAACTGTAAATGCAGCTAATAATCAGTTGGAGGCAAGATCACAGGATGCACATTTCATGTTCTTCTACCTCATCGCTCAGTTGATGATACTCATGCTAACTCACCAACTTGTCTTGTCAGTGGGGCTGAAGACAGCACAGACCCTGGTGTGTTCTGTACTACGTGAGTTACAAAAACTTTGCAAACTTTGTATCTGCTTGACAATTTGCAACAACTGGTCCTGACACCTCAGAACATGACAAGTTGGTGGAGCAAGGGCTG
>Ga0116227_10001737_pt1 | contig 49261 bp, 35 predicted proteins | sample S1TSphgellanicum_FD_89693 | JGI IMG/M metagenome (GOLD analysis project Ga0116227, IMG submission 89693) | Host-associated microbial communities from peat moss isolated from Minnesota, USA - S1T2_Fb - Sphagnum magellanicum MG | ecosystem: Host-associated > Plants > Peat moss > Unclassified... | reverse complement strand
TAGAGTCTTTTGCATACCTATTACATCTTAACAATTTCTTGGTCTTATTTCTTGATTCCCTTCAGCCACTAAAATCCATTTCCAACATTCCATTTCACCAAATTTTTTGTGGCTTTGAATTTAGGGTTTTTTTTTACTCTAGAGCATTTGTAAGTCTATTATCTTTCAAGATTCATATTGGTTTTATTTTTTGATTTCCTTCAATCTCCAAAATTAATTTATGACATTCCACTTACCCCAAGTTTTTATGGTTTTGAATTTTGGGTTTCTTTTCTCTATCTAGCCTTTGCAAATTTGTTGTCTTTCAAGATTTTTGATTTTATTTTCTTTTCAAACTTATTATAGAGTCTAGAATTCATATTCATGGCCCTTCCACAAATGCCTAAAGGGTTAAGGTTTCAACACATTATCCTATTTCCTTCAACCTTTCAAGCTAAAGTTGGCCCATCAACCCCTTCGAATCCTCCCCTTCTACTCCTATTATTGTGGCACCTAATGATGATAGGTGCAAGGATGTTGTTGGTTCAACTAAAAAAGTTCTAAACAAGAAGAAGGGGAAATTGTATGAACATGCAAGGAAGTTTCAAGATGTGTGGATTGCTCGCTTGCCATGGGTAGAATCGGTGTTCAATGAAAAAGGCCAAGTGTATTAGGTTTGTTGTATAGTGTGTACATTTGTGGAAGGGAAGAGAAATTGTTGGCCCTCAAGCTAGACAATCTATTGAAACACCAAGGCCACCACAAGGCCAAGGTTTCCATGCATGGGGTTAATGTTAACAACCTTTACATCAACAAAGGCTCTATCCATGCAAAGTTGAATGAGCAATGTTACACAACTATCAATTGCCCTTTTGTCTTGGACGAACTACAAGTTAATGTCCCATTTGAACAAAGATGGAAATATGTCCAATTTGTTGTTATTTTTCATTTCCTTACCCACATATGTCCCATTATTAATTATGAATGCTTAACATAATTGCTTCAATTACTGAAAGTGAAATTTGTTTCCTAGAAACATGAAATTGATAGGTTGGGTTGGGAGATGGTAGAAATGATGCATGGGGTTTTGTTGGAAGCCACCAAAATGACATTTGCAATTGCCTCCTTTATTGCAATCAGTGTGAACAAGGTTATTATAATTGACAACACCTAATGGTTGTCTATCCATTTATATGTGGTGCAATAATGGAGAAGGATTTTGGTTCTACATGGAAACAATGGGTATGTTTACCACTTTTGACAACATTTTTGGGCTAATGTTGAAATGTTTGATTAATTTTGGTGATTAGGTTTGAAGGACCTTGTTGGGAAACTAATCAGCATTGGTGGTGATGGTAGCAACATGTTCCAAGGTCATAGGATGGGGGTGATTCAGCAATTCAAGGAAAAGGTGGTTCCTTTTGTTATGGGGGTCCTTTTAGCTTGAGCTTTTCTTACAAAGTTCATACACATTTTTTGCACACAGTCCAAAGAAATTTGTTGAATTTCGAAAGCTAGTTGATCTACTATAAATGAAAGGTAACAAACTCATTTGAATGTGAAGACCTCCTAGATTTCCATGCTATCTCCAACCAAGCATATATATTCAAATTTTCATCCTTTCATGGTGAAAATGCATGCTAAGAGTTAGTAGAATGATGTTATAGGGAAAAACCTAGATTCTTTGTGACGTGTGGAGGCAATTTTAAGGTTGCTCTGTATTTTTTCATTATTTGAATGTGTTCATGCCTTGATCAAGGTTGCACACGGTAGAGATATTTTGTTTGCGATTTTGTGGAAGCTGTGAAAGTAGCCCAACAAGAGTTCTACATGCTCTATTCATTAATAGAAAAAATGTTGTTTGCAACTATTGTTTGTGATTAAATTCTAGTCACAAGTGACACTTGTGACTAAAAATCAACTTAGCAACAAACAACAAGTTGCAAATGACACTAGTCACAAATGATGAATGAAGAATTTTTTTCGTAAAATACAAATATGGCAATTTTATACATGTATTTAAATATGAGTTCTTGCAACTACACTTGCAACTACAATGCACACCAATATCTTCACATGTGGTAGCCTAAAAGTGTGACACATGGCATCATTTGGATTTTTAGAAATATTTTCCAAACAAATATTTCTTTTTTTTCAACCATTCAATTAAAGCAATTAGATTATGCTACATGGTTGCCTAAGATTGTGCAATGTGGCAACTTAAGATCATAATAATTTAAGGTTAGTTTAAGGTTGAACCATTTATGATAGGCCACGCGACACCTAGACTAAGCCTAGGTTAGGCCACCTAGTCTAGCTAGTGCCTAAAGTACCTAGCCTTATTTTGGGTTAGGCCATTTACAATAGGCCATGTGGCACCTAGGCTAAACATAAGCCACATAACCATAGGTCTAGCTTAAGTAGGTAGGTACTTAGGTCTAGGTCTAAAAGTTTTACAACAAAATCCAATTTTATTTTAAGTTTAGTTTTTTGGGTGGAACCTATGTGATTAGCTCTTCCCATATGGTAATTGAAAAAATTGAATATGTTTACAACACCAAACCAACCTACTTATATAATTTGTAAATTTGAAAAGGAAGACAAACACTATGGGATGAAATTTTAGTTGGAACCTAGTTGCATAGTTGTAACATAATTGCAACTATTCCTTAGCACATGTTATTACATACCCTACTTACTAAATAACATAAGTTTTTACTAGGTACCTATTTAAATAATATTTATTTTAGGTACATATTTAAATAATTGAGCTAGATAATTATTTATTTTAAATACCTATTTAAATAGCCTCTAAATAATTATTTCTAATTAAATAGCATATTAAGTAGCTAGTGGGTACATGTAGGTATGTATGTAAGTACCTAGTAAATAGTTAGGTAGGTATGTAGGTGGTACATATGTAAGTACATAGTAGGTAGGTAGATGGTAGGTAGGTAGGTATTTAGTAGGTAGGTATATGCATATAAGTAAGTATGTTGTTACCCAAATTTAGTAACAGGTGACCTAACAAGTTATAGGTTTAGGTAGGTTGTTATATTTAACAAATGATTTAACTAACCTATTATATTAACTTAACCTATGGCATTAACCTAACTAATTACAAAAAGTGATAGGGAATATTACACTAAGTTAATAGATATGTTGACAGGTTAATAATCAATCGATAGTTTGCATAACTTATAATTGGTAGAATAGATAGTGGAAAAGGTGGTTGGATAAGGTGTAGTTTTTAAAAATTTGGGACTGTTAGTTTAGTATTGGCTAATGACTATTTAAATGGTCTATTATGATTGTTTAAATTTTGAATTAATTAATATAAAAACTAAGAGGATAAACCTGCTCAAAAAGACTTTTTGATGTTATTTTTGATTTTATGTTTTCCTTTCACTTGGAAACATGAAAGCATTTTGTTTCAGCAATATTTTTCTTGAAGCTATGTGTAATGTGAGTACATGTTAGTTTAAAAGTTGTAGATAGATTTAGAAATTTTTGTGTGAATGTACTTATTGTTATTTTTAGGAACTTATTGTTAGAAATTTCAGAAGTTGAAAACTTAATGGGAATAGAAAAACCCATTAACATATGTACTATTAAATAGTTTATATGTGTAACTATTAAGCAACATACAAATTTTATGCAATTATAATGTGATTATTTTGGTTGCATGTGTAACTAAACGTATATATGATGTTATAAAAAATACAAAGACATCATGAAAAATCAATTTATTGGAAAGATGAAATATGTCATATTCGCAACCTAGTTGAAAGGAAGACCAAAATCCATCCAAATTTGAAAAATAGTTGCATAAGCAGCCATTTGTAGTTGTAGGCAACATTAGCTACATAGGGAATGGTTGCAAATGACAAGATTTCTATTAATAATTGTGACCCATATGTGAAATTTTGAGGACCCAACTTCTGATATTTTCAATGTTATTAAAACCTTAACCAATTCTAACCTTCCCATGGAATGGTTTTCTGATCTCAATATATGGCAAAGAGGATTATTTGGCATTTCTTTTTGCTAGCCACAAGTATCCTATACATTACACCAGTGACAATGGTGTTGGTGGTCCTTAACCTATCACTAAACTTGCATTCATTGAATAGTTAATAAGGTGAAAGAAGAATGTGAAGGTGTAGCTTGGGGCTTGGTGTTAAAGCTAGAAAAGAAGTTCCCAGAGCATGAGGTGATGATTGCTTTGGGTGTTGTTTACCCATAGTTCTAGGCTATAAACACTATAGAAGCAGAGAGTAATTTTTTCTTTCATTTGATTATTTTAAAGGAAACATTCTATGTGCCTTGTAAGGTTGGTCAAAGTGGAAGACTATCACTACATTGCTATCATTTCACAATCTAGATTTGCAATGTTCCCATTTCAAGATGACCATGATCCATGACTTTGAGGTTGTCATGTGTGATTTTGAAAGTAGTTTGAATCCAATGACCTAGCTTTGGCACAAAGTCACCACATTTCCCACACTCAACCATAAGCTTTCAAAATACATGAAGTTAGCAAAAATCGCCACTACCCAAGTTCTTCGTTCTATTGAAAATGAGCACACATTTAACATTCTTAACTTCATGAAAAATCAATTGTGAAACCAACTTGGCATGCAATTGGATCTTTGCATTCGATTTTATAGCCATTGGTTTTTTACGCTCCATAACTTTCCTTATGATCAAGCCATTGTCAAGTGGCAAGGCAAACCTCACTACTATGTCAATGCATAGTTGTAAACAAGTTCATGGAACCTTTGTGAAATTTTTGGAGGATTTAACAACTACAAAGAAAAGTTGAACAACATATAAGGATGTGGTAGATTTTTGAAATATAAACTACCTTTTTTGTAGCCTTATGTTATTACATTAATTTTTATTTGCATTTTTCCCTCGTTCACATTGCACTTTAAGGTTTAGTTTTAATTTGGGGGACCCACATCACAAACTTGCCCCCTCCTTGTATGAATGCATTTATAACACCTTAATAATATGTTCAACATTTAGTGTTTCAATACAATCATGGATATGATGTTGAAATGACATTGAAACATGTTTTGAAATGGCATTGAGATTATATTAAAACATTTGACATTTTCAAGGATGATATTGGGTTTTATTATTTCCAAAGAAGGGAAATTACCAGATCCAAAAACAATACAAGCAATAGTAAACATGCCACCACCTAAAAATCCATAGTAGATTCAAGTATTCAACGGGATGGCATAATTTTACAAATGATTTATCAAAGAAATTGTTATTATTGTGACACCTATCACCAAACAAACCAAAAAAACAAATTTTTCTTTGGATAGGGAATGCTAGAAGGCTTGGGAATTGATTAAACAAAAGTATATTGAAACACTGATATTAATATCACCAAATTGGCAAGTGGAATTTCATGTTCATACATATGCATCCTTATTAACTATGGGGGCTATGTTGTCTCAGAATGTAATTGGGAAGAGTGATCAACCAATAGTGTATGCTTTTAGCTTTCTGAACAGAACAAAATCAAATTATAGCACAATAGAGAGAAGGTTTAACAATGGTTTTTTCTTTGCACAAGTTCAAACATTATTTGTTGGGCAATAAGTTTGTTTTTTATGTAGATCATATGACATTGCTCTATTTGGTCAACAAACCACCAATTTCAAGGAGAGTAGCTAGGTACTTGTTATTGTTCCTAGAATATGATTTCATAATAGTGTATAAGCCAGGTAAAACCCATGTAACTGCAAATGCATTGTTAAAATTACCAAATATTACAAAGCCCATAGGTGTGCCTGATCAAACCACAAATGCAAGTTTATTTTACATAGAACTTGAATGGCTGAATGATGTAAAATAAGTTTTGAGAATATGATAAATCAAAGGCATGTTATTGGTACAATAAAAACAGGGATTGATTAGGAAAACAAAGCCTTTCACATTAAAGAATGGTGAATTGTACAAAATGGGCCAAGACAACAGATTGCAACAATGTTTAACAATTACAAAAGCACAAATGGTCACGAGAGAATTGCATGAAGGACCATTAGGAGGACATTATGCAATTGAAATAATGTAGAGGAAGATATTGGATGTTGGATATTGGTGGCCAACTATGTATAAAGATGTGCATGATTTCTACATATCTTGTGATGCATGTCAAAGAACAGGAGGATTGGTAATTCAAAGTCTTACAAAACTAGTAACAAGTCTTCCAAAGAAACCATTCATGAAATGGGAACAATTAAGTTAGCAAGTTGATATACAAGAAACAAATATATTCTTGTAGCCACAAATTATGCTACCAAATGGGTGGAAACAAGAACATTGAGAATTAACATTGTAGTAGTCACAACAATTTTTTTGTATGAGTGCATATTAACTAGGTTTGGATGTCTTTTGACTATAATCATAGATCAAGGATTTCATTTCATTAATGAAGCCATCAAGTATTTGATAGATCATTTTTTGTTAAAATATGTGAATTTTACAACTTAATACCCTCAAGGGAATGGTGAGGTTAAGTTTATTAACAAAGTACTTGGGACACTATTGACCAAGTTAGTGAGAATAAAACAAATTGGGACAAGCATTTGTTTATGATGTTATTTTCATACAAAACTGCATACATAGTAGCAAGATGGTATACACCATATCAATTGATGGATGGATTAAATACATTGATGCCCACATAGTACATAGTGCCAATTATTAGTGGAAATGAAAAAGATAGTACTCCATTGAGATTTCTAACTAACAAAATTACAATGTTGGAGAAGTTGAAAAAAGCTAAAATGCAAGCTACAAAAATTACAAGAAGTCAGCAATGGAATATAACATTATGGAGTCAACAAAAAAATCTAGAAAAACAATTCAATTTTGGTGATTATGTTCCGTGGTTTCCAAAAGGTAAGAAGTCACACTTAGGGAAGTTTACAAAGAAATGGTTTGGACCATACAAAATACAGTATGTGTTACCAAACAACATTGTGTTATTGGTGACCATTGAAAAGTTTGAAACTAACTCGGTAATAGTCAATGTGAATAAGCTCAAACCTTACAAGTACATGGAATCTAAAATTTAGAAACAAGAACAACACAAATGCCAATATATTGGGAATAGAGTGTAAGTGGACTTCATGCGAAAAATTTTGATACGGAAGAGGAAGTTGAAGATTATGAAATACAGAATCTACTGATGTAAAGTATTGAAAATGAAGAATAGATGAAAGATCTTGCGTTCAATGCAATATTGATTTTCGATCTACAAATGATTAACAAATCCATGAATAATAACTACAAAAGTGAGGGATTTGAGATCCAAAGATTTGACAACAATCTATCAGGGGTATCAACTAGATCAGTAGAGGTCTTCACCTAGTCATTAGGGGTATTTGCATAATCATAAGATTTGTTGGTATAGTCAATAGATGTATTGTCACAATCAATAAGTGTGTTGACATAATCAATAGATAAATGGGCATAATTAGGAAAAGGCATACAAGTGAACGAGGTGGAGTTAATACAATTAATGTAGGGACATTGGGATGTGGAGTAATTGAAAGATGGAATTTGAGGTGTTAATTTTTAATGATGAAATGAAGTGCTTACACATGGTTGTACAAGGGACACATAAATTCATAATGATGGGCCATATTAATTGTAAGGTTCATGTGCTAATTAAAAGATAACGAGTAAGTAAAAAAATGAATGTGGTGGATAGGATGTTAAAGAACGAAAAAAATGGGGTAATCGTTGAAAGTGGTTTTTGTTTATTGCTGGAGGTTGTGAATGTTTTCAAAGTTTTGGAATTGAGGTGGAAGTACAACTATCCATAGAAGTGTAGGTGGAAGTACAACAAGCCACATAAGTGCAAGTGATGGCAAAAGCACAATGAAAGGTGATGGAAATTGAGAAGAGTGAATTAGAAAATATAGTGAAGAGAAGATGTGTAATCCTAGACAAAATTACACTTCTGGAGAAAGGTATTAAAATTTTAGATCCTAAGCGATTCATGTGGACACAAACGAAACAAAATTATAATAAGCATGTTGAGTGGATGGAAAATTGGAAGGATATTGTTGAAAAAAAAGTCTGGGCTTCTAGAGCAGGGCTTGTTCCTTTGTTTTTGTTGGATTGAAAAGCACTAATGCCCAATGTCATCTTGGAATTTTTGAACACATTCTTGATCAAAGGCACATATCTTTACTTTGAGCAGAAGGATAAGGTGTATGTCATTAATAAACAACTGATTGTAATGGTATTTGGAGTTTGTGCAAAAGGGTATGTAAAAGAATTGAAAGGGCAGGTCAAGAAATCATTAGCAATCTAGGCATTGAAGAGTTGTAGACTTGCATTAGTGGAATACAAAGAATCTAGGTCTGCCATACTCTATTAGATATCCTGCCATTATATCTATAATTTATCAAAGGGAGAAGGTATAATATTTTTGCAACAAAAATGCTATAACATTGATGAAAGAAAAAAAAGGACAGAAGGTAGATTGGGCATAGATTATATTCAATAGTCTATATAGTGAGTTAGATTGGTGGTATAAATATGTCAAAGACAATAAGGGAGATTAGAAAGATACGTGTCAATCTACCTTGGTATTGGCAAAAATCTTTCGGTATTTGTTTATGCATTAAAAAGAGAATCTAAAAAAACCCTTGACCAAGGTTAAAAGAACTAAAGAGGAGATGTAGACGGCATTGGAAAATAGAAAAAAGGTTATAGAAGATTTTACAAAAAGTGATCTCAAGAAGAAAAACAAAGTTGAAAAAGGAGGAGCTTTAGGTTCAAGAGTGAAGAGGGAATAGGAAAGCATAGATGTAAGGGCAAAGAAAATGATGAGGGGAAGATTGGAACCATCTATAGTGCCAATAGTGGTATGGGCAATGCCAACAATTATATAGGTAGCCAAATAAACTATAAAAGTACCATAGATGACATCTCCATAGGAGAGACAACTAAGGGAATAGAGGTAGGAGGTACCATAGACGATATTTCCATAGGAAAGATAATTGAGGAAGCAGAGGCAAAAAATTAAGGGGGAACACGAAACAAGGTTTCTAAATAGGTGAAGAACATCTACACTTTGATGGGGATGTATATGAAGATTGGATGGAGACCACTATAAGTCCACAACATTTTCAACAATTACAACAAGATTTATAGCAATAACAATAGTAGACACAAGAAGATTTACAAGCTACTGGATTGTAGATGGAGGGAGTGGAACCACAACCTTCTTTTGTAATGTTCAGACCATGAGAAATACATGTATCAGTTAGTAGACCAAAATCTATAAAGGGATTTCCATTTGAATTTGAAATGGGAAGCAAATTGGTGCAGGAGATGGGATTATCTACAGAAGGATCCAAAAATCCTACAACATAAACAAGTACACCAAAGTTTGTGGAGGAGGTAGTTGAAGAAATAATGCAAGTAGATAAAGTAATAAAATTATTTCAAACCATGGCAATTGTGAGTCTAAATATGGGGAATTTGAATTTGGAGGTGAACAATTTGAAGAACAGATTAGCTACAAGGGGAAGGAGAAGGCAGTATTATAGGAGGAATTGGATAAGGAAAGAAATTTTCAAAAAGGGTATAAGCATAATGTGGAAATCTGGAGGAAGAATAGGATAGAGGTTGAACAAAAGATTAAAGTGTTTATTAAGAAATTGTAGGATGAGAATGAAGAACTCAAAGGTAGTACAACACGGCTAAAGTTGCAAGATGAAGAATTGTGGGATTTAAAGCAAAAGGTTGAAATTTGAGAAACCATAAAGAAAAAGTGGATAGAGGCATTATTGTTTCATAAGCAACAATAGGAAGATTTGGGTAGTTAGGTGAAAGAATTGATTAAGGAAATGAAGGAGAAGGAGAATTTTTAGATAGATTAAAATTGGTGAATTTGAAAAATACATTTCTATTATAGTCTAAAGAGCTTAGAGGAAAGACAACAAAGGTTGAAATAGAGAAGTTGATGGAGGAAAAGAAGGTGTATCAAAGTAATTTGCAGCACTTACAAGCATAGTTGGAAATTGCATAGGAACAAAAGAAGAGTCTAAACCCAACTAGTGTCAAGAAAAAGCTAGAGGATTCTGAATAGATGTTGTATTACTATACTCTGATGAGGATGAAAAACAAGATGAAGGATTTTGAGGTAGAATCTAAGGAATGGTGGGAGGTTGTAGAGGAATATTTTCAAAGGAGTTGGAGAAGAATTTGGCTCAGCATAGAGCTGATGAAAAAATTCCAAGATATAAGTTGGAAATTTATTAAAAATAATTTCCAGATTTTGTTTGTGGTAGTCCAACAAGTACAAAAGCATCGGACAAGGATGAGGAGGTTGAAGCAAAGCCCAACAAAATAACTCAAGAGGAAAAAATGGAGGCTAAAGAACCACACAACCTCAAAAGAGAAACAATTAAAAAAGAAGTATAGATAGAGAAACCATAAGACTTCAAAGGAGGGGGATAGTAAGAGAAAGAACCACAAATAACTCAAGAACAAAAGTAGGTGGAAATTGTTTCAAGAATAGAGGAAGAGGTATCCAAGATACAACCCCTGGAAATATAACCATAGACTGAGTTAGTGGAAAAGGAGGTTTGAATTGTAAAGCCATAGGTGAGTACAGAACCATTGGTTGTTAAACAAGTTGAAACTATAGGGACTATAGTGCAGGAGACAAATGTTTAGAACGTTATAAATTACATTCATTTTATTTTTTATCATTTTCCAAGGATTTCAAGGACAAAATCCAAAGTACAAAGGGGGTATGTTAAGGGGGTAGGATGATTATATAATTTGGATGAACAAGGCATTTAAAATAGGGATTCCTCATAGAACATTATAGTTTTGAATTTTGAATTCATGTTGGTTTTAAATCATGATGATGTGACTTGGGACTACCCAAAAAGGGAAGATATAGGGAAGAGGAGGAGGATTCTTAAACACACAACTTTAGAGGAAATAAGAATAGCTATAAATACTTTGTAGTAGGAAACCATAGATTTTATTTTTGGATAAACCACAAATTTTATTTTGTTGTAATTTGAATGGAGTTTTTTTCAGTAAAACCGAAAAGTATAAACTTCTACAACAATTTCCATGTCCATATTATTGTGTGAATTTTTTGTAGTATCGAAAATGTAATGTACTAAATTGTAATTTTGTATCTAGATTTTTTGGCATTGTACTCAGAAATGCATATTTTAGTTATATGAAATAACCATGAATCTAGGGTTTTAATGAACTATAGAATTAGGTGTGTTTGAAATCAGGGTAGAAATTGTGAATGTCTGCATATTATACTGTAAATATGTTGTTATAATACTGTGAAATAATTTTGTAGGGATTAAATTTCACTTTTACCATTTGGCGACCAATTTAAGTCCTAATAAATCTACTCATCAAATGATTGGTGAACCTAAAAATTGTTAAGATAGAAGTAAAGTGCTCCAAGTCAAAGACATGGCTATGAATGTACATTCGGTCGCATTGTTAATTGGTGGTGCAAGCAATGGTGAGCAACAATGACACCACCCCAAAAAGGAAAGGTTATCTATACATCACCTCCTCCTCATCAAGGGGGTGCATGGAGGAGGGGCACAATGCGATTCATGTTTAAACCTGACCTTGAAAATTCAAAACCATTGTTAAAAACATGTTTTAAGGAAAATGGGAAAACACAAACTCTCCCCACATTTATGTCATCAGCTTTAAAATAATTTTATATTATTAAAAAAACTTGCCTAGTTAGGCCACATTGCTTAGGCTACCCACTTGAATAATTAGCTGGCCACCTAGCTAAAGTAGTGGCTTAAATTGCAAGTGTGGGACTTGAACTCCTCATCTCCACTTTGAGGAATCAAGTCCTTACCATTGCACCACCACCTTCATAAGGTGAAAATGTTTGTGAACATATTGTAATAAACATGTTCAAATTTTTTTCCACTACTTACAAAGGTAGATAGGAGGATAGATAGGGACATAGGAAGGTTGGAAGGTCAAATATACTAACTAGGATACCAAGGCAAGGCTACCTATGTTATGTACACTATACTAACTAGCCTAGGCTATATCTATACCAACATGGACTCCTTAATATATTAACTATTGCATAATCACTAACCTAGGTTATGTTATATTAAGCTATTATATTAGACTATGTGCTAGCTAGATGTAAACTTAGGTAGGGGCTATGTTAGGCTATGTAAGCTTAGGTAAGGTCTAAGTAAATGTTATGTTAGGCTATATATATGTTGGCTTAGGTAGGAAGTATTTATGTTTTTGGGCTACCTAGGGCTACTTAGGGGTTACATAAATATATGTAGGGGTGATGTTTAGGCATAATTAGTAAGGGCTATGTAGGGTTGTGTCTAAGCATAGATAAAAGTTATGTAGGGCTATATAGGGGTTATGCACACTATGTAGGCCTAGGTAAAGCCTATGTATACGTAATAGTTACCTATGTAGTAGCCTTTATAAGGCATGGTTATTTAGGCTATGCAAAGGTTATGTAGGCCTATGTAAGAGCTATATATGTAGCTAGGGGGTACATAGGGGTTATCTAGGCATACATAAGGGCTAATATTATTGGGTTATATTGTACAGGCTATGTGAGCCTATATATGTAAGGGCTATGTAGGGGTTATATTGTAGGCTTATGGAAGGGTTATGTAGGCTTAAATACGAGCTATGTAGGCCTAGATAAGCCCTAATTATATATAGCCCTATATACATTGGCCCTACATAGCCTCCACCATAACCCTTACATCACCTAGTTACCAAATCTATGCAGACCAAGGCCTACCTAGGCTAGCATAAGCTCACCTAAGATATAACCTAAGTTCATGTAGGCTCACATAGATGTACCTATGTTAATCTAGGCTTATCATTTATTTACCTACCTTTCTACCTACCTTCCCTATTTTAATTTCCTACCTACCCCACTTTAATTTCCTACCCCTTAATTAAACCTATCCATATGTGACTTACCTACAACTTGTAAACATTTATATGTAATACTTTCTTTTACAAAATTTATGGTTGTACATGTCCCATTTGGCTCCATGTCTCATTTGACTACACCTTGTCTTTTTTGACTAATGGTGTACACATCTTATCCTATTTGCTTATAAGTATTAATTGACAATATGTCATTTGATTACACCCATGTCCATTTTGACTAAAAAGGTTCACTCTTGGTCATATTTGATCAATAAATGTCACAAAAACCAAGTAATCAAAAATGTCACTTTAATCAAGTGAACCAATCAAAAGAAACATGTCACTTTAGCCATTAGTGGCATTTAGTCAAATTGACCAAATTCTTAATCAAAGTGGACATGGCAAGTTCGACTGCTTGAAAAGCCATGAATTCTTGTAGCGATGAATGTGACAAATGCATAGATGTGGTGACGACCTTGCTTATTTTTACAACTATTTCACCTCTTTCATTATCCACCAACATAGATATAAAAAAACAAATTAGCATGTGCCTTTTCCTGTCCATGACATTTATATTTATTAAAATTAAATTTGGCATTGAGATAAATAATGATAAATTCTTGATAATTACATGGTCCAAACATAGTAAGAAGGAAAATCATCACTGGTAGTAGGCAGCACCATGGAGCCCAAATTTAATTTAAACTAAATTACAATTTATACTTGCATGTCTAATGCATTTAACCTACAACTCCTGCTTCCCAGCTTACTACAGCTGAATCTGCTTGAGAAGTACAGTGCTTGTTCCCCATGCTCAAACATGAGTCCCAGACTCCACTAGATCAGGAACAACACTATGTACCCCAATCATTAGTGCCTCTGGCATAATTAGTGTGAGGGCAAACATGGTGGCCAACAAATTTAAGAATCAAAATCATGCTAGTATTGTGCAAAGAAAAAAATCGTGAGCCTCTGGGGGTGCATGCAGGATTTTTTTCTTTTCACGGCATTAGCAGCAAGTTATGTGCACCATTATTATTCTATATATACATTCATCAGTTTGTCAAACTTGCAGATCAGATACTGAGCTGGCTTGCGCTGCGCTGCAGGCCTTAAAGCAATCAGCGAAACCAGCACAATTTATAAATCTTGGAACTTTCCTGTTCATGTCTCTAGATCATAGCTTGTTGATCTCAAATTCATTTCATTCACTATTAATCTAGATACAATACTCGCCTCGTTAATGCATGATCTAATAACATGTGATGCTGAAGTTCTGATTCAGATCATCATCCTGTGTTGTAGACCTGCAATTAATTGTATAGAAATTATAGTGATGATCAACAGCAACTTGTGCGGATTGCTAAGCTAGCCGCTGCTGCTGCTGCTGGTCATCCTTAACCAGAATATGCAGCTAGCTAGCCGCAAGGCACGCAAGTTCCAGTAGCTTCTGCAATGATGCAATCCCCCTCCTCACAGATATAGATCAAGGCATTCATGAACGCGGCTGCTAATAATTTCTAGGTTTTTGATCAGCTGGGGCTAGTCTGAATAATATTCTGTTTGATTGATTGATGTAAATAATTACAGTGAATCTGAGAAGCAAGGTGAGAAAACAGCTTTGTGATATATATATATATATATAAAGGTGAAAGCAAGTATAACACGTGACTGGCTCGAGGGAGGAAGAGGAGCATGCACGCATGACTAAGTTCCAATTTTGGAGTCTTGTGCTGAGCAATTGAACTGCAGCAGCTGCTGCTAATTCTGTAAAGCAACTGGTTGCTGTCCATCCCTAATTCGTCCACAAGTTAGGCACAGCTGCTACCTGCTGCTGCTGCATTTGATGATTCTGCAAACCCCGCTAGCTAGCAACCAACCAACCAAGTACCGCTGCAAACACGAGCCAAGGATTCTTACAATTGAGCTGCACAAAAAACTAAGAACTTCACCTGCACAATTTTTCCATTGATCGGACTGGCCCAAAATCCTTACTTTTTCAAGGTTTCAGCTAGTTTTCATTGGCCAGGTTCATTGTCTCTTTTATCCACACTAGACGGCATGACTGATTCCTTTGAAGCACGTGGCCCAGCGTGCCGAACGTCGTCCTCCAAGATACTATAAGCTTAAGGGAAAAAAAGTACAAGTTGGATATATATCCCCTATAAGTCATGAGCCTGCAGAATCCAAAAGATTATACTCCAATGAGAAGAGCAACAATTACCTGATCTCTACAACAGGCCGGATATTTGTGTCCTAGGATCTGCAGATTAGGATGAATTGCAGCATCTGACGTCCTGCTGCTACTAGTCCTGAAAATGACGTGTTGTGCTGAGAGCATCATCATCCAAGAAATTCCACAGATGTACAGATCCCATTAGGCATGACCCATGATGATCTGCAACAGCTAGGCTTGCAGCTGCTGATCATCATATTCTGTATGAACATTCGTGTACCAAATTATTTTAAGCTACTGGAGTATGTAAAACTGCTCATGCCATTACTTGACGATGACCAGCTTCATAAAACTATTGTCTAGATTCCAGGTACCTAGTTAGTTCCAGATCAATTATTTTATCGGTATTTGTATCCTTCCTTCGACACGCGTCGCCCCGGTCTCATTCATGAGAGTATAAAGGAGAGAGCAGGGGGACCAGGCTTTTCAACAGTAATTGTTTATCCTGTCTCCCATGATGGAATTCTTGTCTAGATAATAGTAGTAGTGGAGCTCCGTCTAGCCTTCGTCTAGAGTCCTCTTGACGCCGAAGCACTTACCACCCATCATTCTTTCTTGTACTAGGGCGCTAATTCAAGGAAACAACTTCAGACTACAACATGATCATAATGAGTTGCGTCGATGAAACTCAAGCTGGGGTTAGACTTTGGAGATTCCAGCAAGAGTAATCTGTCATTCATTATAACAAACAGTTTTTTTTTTCCTCTAAGTCTTTATCAGATAGTAGGACTAGTATTGATCTTGCAGGTAACCTATTGATTTAAACTGACTATTTTGAATTATACAGGAGCTAGCAAGCTGCAGCAAGACTTCTACAGGAAGAAACGAACAGCTTACAGTGTACCACTTCCAAGCCTTTGTCATAGGATTACACACGATCTTATCATGACTCCATGTAGAAGAAAGAAGAACAAATCCACTGCAACAGCAGCTGCTGCTGCTGGCTATATTGATAATCAATACTGGATTATCAACTAGCTAGCTAGCGGCAGTGGATTAATTCATTGTGCTCGATCTCAAGGCGCCCCCGCGGGGATGATGATCAATCGCTAGTACTGGGATCAGTACAAGCTACAGACTGAGTGCTGGTATCTTGGTGTGTAATCCTAGGACGAAAGGCTTGGAACTATACGTATAAATTCTTTCTTCCGCGCTTGCGTTCCTGCAGCTGCACACAACTAGCTAGCTGCTTTGCTTTTAGTAAGTACCAACCAAGTGCTGCATCAATCCATCATCTTCATTCCTTCACTGTGCAAGTTTTTCTTTATCTATTCCTGGAAAGGAAGATCGCTTTTTTGTCGATTTCTGAGCAGAAGGGTCGGATTGTGTTTTTTTTGGTATCGATTTTTGTGCATAAGTTCCATCGGATTTTTGAATGGATTCTTTAATCGATTTTGGCGCAAAAATTCTATCGGATTTTCTATTGGTTTTTTGTGCAGGAAGGTCGTATTTATTAAAAAAATTAATCGATTTTCTTGCGCAAGAGGAGGATTATAGATCTCGACTCAACGGTGACTCAGTCATGGGGCAATCTTCAGTTCAGTTTCAATTCCAATCCCCTAAAGAATATACATAGAACTGTGACAAAATTCGAAATCTACTTTGAATGCTTATAATAATGTAAACTTTTTCTCCTTTTTTTGGTGGTTTTTTGGGGAATTATTGTGCCTTTTGTTTTTGTGATTGGTTTTTTTAGGCCATCAAAACCTCAATAAAAAAAAACTCAATTTAATGTTTTTTTTCATCTTTCTTGCTTTGCAATGAGATTTTAGTCTCCAAAATAAAAAAATAAGAAATCGCTCTACACATAAGTTAGGCTTGCCAGACATATGAGATTCCAAGAGGCACAACACTGTTGATATCCTCAGCTATTCAACAGCACAGGCTTCATATATGAAACTCACAGTTTGAAAATTCTCACTTATTCTCAAACATTTAATTTACTCCATTTTCTTTTGTTTGTGCATGTCCATTTTATTTTATTTTTCAATTTCCTTGACATTCCTTGATAAATTCTCCTTGATCTGATTTCTAGACTTTTCTAGATTTTAAGAACTCCATTTTCAATGTATAAACTCCATTCAAAACGTTGCACCAATAGTGAACATCCCAAGAGGGATTTATCAATTTTTAAATGCCAACAAGTTCTAAGTGCATTTGATGTGGCAAACAAAACTTCCAAAAAAAAAAAAAAAATCGAAATTTGTTGAATTTTTTCAAGAAAAGTGAATAAGAGAAATGTTTTTAGTTTTTCTCATTTGTGCAAAATTTTGCCCAAAAAAAAACTGGTAAGTAAGTAAGTAAGTATCCATGACATTTGGCCACAGTGAGGCAGCACCCACCAGCACACCATGAAGGATGAATGGTAAGTGGTCAGGAAAAAGTTTTCTGTTGGTTTCCAGTTCCCTAGCTAACCATTGTAGTTAGCTCAGTTACTATTTTTCCTACAGTTAAAACAACCCTTAGCTATGTATAAACCATCTATTTACCTAGAAGTTGCCTATTTTCCTACCTATCTGCCTATACATGAGACCTATTTCCTACAGAATTGGTTACCAAGATGAAACCAAATATGAACTCAGTTGAGGTTCATCCACAACTGAGTATTAATGGTCATCCAGTGGATGGTGCACTGGTGGGTGATGGTTCACTGTGGCCATGAAATTTGACTGGGTGGTGTGGTAGGTATCTCATTGATTGTATGCTTGGATCCCACTCTTGTGGGTTTCATTTTCATGTACAAAAGCACAAAGCTGTAGTACAAGTTCATCAACCTGGGAGAGCTTGAACCCCATCAAATGCTTAAGGGGGACCACCTAGCCCCACCCATATCATGTCCTTTGTAATATTCTGCTTTATCCATCCAAGCAAGGATAATAAGACAAATTCTTGCATCCCCAATTTCATAGAAGGCGATTCCAATGCAAGCTGTAAGTGCTGGTGGGGCCCGTGGTCCATTTAGCTATAGAAGAAAACAAGAAAAAAAAGAAGGTTATGGTTCCCAAAACCAAAATCTTCATGAAATTCTGGATCCGTTCAACTTAAATTGTGGATGTCAAATTCATTCCACAATTGCATGCCATATTCTGAATCTGTCCTTTTGTGTTTGTTATATTCTAATATTCCATATGTACTAGGCTACCATGCTTGTAGTATTTCCCTAACGAGGACATCAGCATAGCTAAATTTTGTCATCAGAATGCAAGTCATGAGTGAAGGTAAGTCGTAAGTACGGGTTCATAGTTGAGGTTTTGACAAAGTTTAAAGACAGGAATTTTTTTTTCAATTATCTTTTCCAGTCTGTTGGTTCTAAGCATGAGGGCAGCTACATTATTCCCCATAGCTTATGATGCTTGCTTTTAAAGGAGGGCAGGTCAGCAGCTGAAAATAGCTAAAGAGGTTGGTAGTAAGTAACCTTCATTTTGTACAATATTCGCTCCGTCGCGTATGGTATGATTATAGGCTGAGGCATGCCATTGACATAGTCTTGGCACTCTTGAGCACCCTGCACCTTGACTAGGTAGACGGCCTGCTACAGTCTGTATCCAGACTCCCAAGGTGTAGAACACCTAGTCTATAACTATCACCCCTAGAAAGAACAACATTTAGAGTAAACTCTAAAGGTTGTTCAACGTAGTTAAAAGCACAATACTCAGAAATTGCAATGCTAGCTGCATGAGCGATTATTCTCTTGGCAAAATAATTATTTATATAGCAAGGAAAAGGCATAAGCAAATTTGCCTAGTGGATTAAACCAGTGTTAGGTGGGTATCATCCTTTGAACATACCAGCTAGTACTGATATTGAAGGTTTTTTAAACATCACAAGAGAATGTGGTTTTTTCTCACCAAAAAAAAAAAAAAGGTTGTGACTCATGACACATGCGTGAGTGAGTGAGAGAAACTTTGTGATTTCATCCATTACAATGTATATTATCATATATATTTCATTAAAATGATAAATTGACATTAACTAATAACACATGTAATACAAATGAAATATGTGCCATTATTTAATGTCAAATTGTCATTTTAATGTACTATATTTTACAATAAATATCACATATTATATACATTGTAATGGTTGAAATCACAAAGTTTATATCACACCTGTTGAATAAATTTTATTGTGCTAATGAAATAGAGTAATTGGTAACTTGTCAAGCTCATAATTTGAATGTTGTAGGTTCAAATCCTATTCTTATCAAATGTTAGAAGTGTTTTTGGTAAATAATGGAATCTAGAAAGCAGTGCATCTATTACTTGCTCGTTTTTGTGCGTTTTTTCTTTTTTTTAATAATAAATCGATTGGGTATAAAAGATATGAAAATATTTACTTATATTATGAATGGTGGAAATTAAATGATAAGATAAATGCTTATTTATTGGGTTTAAGAAAAATGAAACTGTCATGAGCCATGACTTTTTGCGGGAGAAAAATCACATCCTCTTGTACTAAAAAGTTTGCTACCAACCATATACTGGTATTGTATGTTTTTAAAACTTTCATGGTCCTTTATGAGCTTCCATTATCTAAATCCTGGATCAAGCAACATGAAATTTCACAAAATTGCACTAACTAGGTGTCAAGAGAAGGTTGGCTAGTTGCCAGACCAAAAAGAAATCAACCTATGTTTTCTTAATTGTGGAAAAGAATCATTATTGCCAAATTTTAAGATAATTACCCCCCAAAAAGATCTAATTTAATAAGATTCTAGAGCACATGATTTGTGCATCTATTCTTTAAGTATAAACACATCAAATTTCATTAGATGCACAGTCAATCTTAATTCAATATTTCAAAATCAACTAAAATCATTTAATGTTCTATGGCAGGAATTTTTACAGAGTTTAGTTATGATTATCTTGACATTAATTATTAATATCCATGATTTAATTATGAATTTTCAAGAAAACATGTTGTTTCAATATGTTGAAATGAATTTAAATTTCAAATTCTTTACACTATTGGATTCTAAAATTGAAACTTTTTAATTCTAATGTTTTTTTTCAAGAATTACTTTTAGTCATTCCATCATATTAAAACCATCAATAATATTTTTTTGAAAATTTTTATTTTCTCACATCTAAATTAAAAATCTATTTTTTACTAGAATTTTTTTTTGTAAAAGATTATTTGTAAAATTCAGGCGGTTTCTTGCTTGTGCATCTGTCAATGCTTGGATATTTCAATATGGAATGGAAAAAGTGATCAAATATGCAAAAATCATGGAATTTAATTTTTTTTAAATGATAATTTATTGTATTGGGAAAATCTCTATGCATCGTACTTTTAAATTTCTCATTTGATGGTGGAATTTTTTTAATTTTTATTTTGTCAATACTATGAATATTTTTTGAATTCACATTTTTCACATTTTATCTATAAAATACATAGTGCCATCATTTCAAAAGTTCATAATGAATTCATTCTTTGCATAGAACTTATTCATAATTTTAAATATAATTCCCATTAAAGTTTATTATAATGTGAATAATTTTTTAAATGACAATTCTAATGTTCAATATGACTTTAAATTTTAATTTCATCTACAATCTAAACATCATTGTAGAAAAAAATAATTTTGATTAAAAAATCAAGCAAGGGGAAGCAAAAGTGGAAGGATTTTTGTATCATTGTAAGCCTATTGTGTGGATGCTCAAAATTGTTGTGAAAACACAATTAGCCTCACAAATCATGTTGTTTGAAAAGACTCTTTAGTATCAAATTATGCAATTTCAATCTATTATGGGCACAAATTTATAATGTTTTGGCCTTTTTTCTAACATTTTCAGAAGCCTACATTCATGCCAAAGCCTATAACATGTTGGCTATCATGTTTAACCCACACTTCAAAAACATGAAGGTTATACACAATTTTGTAGGTAATTCCATTACAATTCAATTGTTGCCAAACATGACATTAAATTGATGTTTTTGTTTTTGTTACAAATGTATTTCTATTTGAATCATATAATATTATCAATGGAGGCAACAAACACTAAAAATGATGATATTTTTTTGGGAAAATTGTTTCCAACAATGATGCCATCATTTCAACCTTGAAAAATGAGATACAATTATATTGATAGTTAAGTGTGAAGTGCCCAAAATTGAAAATCCTTTGTTATGGTGGGCAAAACATGAAATATAATTCCCAACATGTATCTTTCTTGGCTTGCCAAGGCTTGGAATTATGGGCTCACAATTATAAAATGAACAAAGTTTTAATATTGCTGATGTGCTCACTAATCTACAACAATCTAGGCTCGAAATTGAAATTTTGGATCACGATTTTTATTATCAAAAATTCACCTTCCAATGTTCGTGTTGGTATTAAATCTACAAATATCTTTGATTGTTTGGCTTTTGAGGAGAATATGATTGAAGAACACAAGAAGTTAATTGAAAAAAAAAGGTTTGTCTAAAGAATATTCAAAATAAATCATTTTTTGTGCAAATAAACAATATCTTTTTATGTTTTGGTTTTTTTTTTTTTGCACCAATCTTTTTATTTTCTTTTTATTTGGGCATTTGTATTTTGTCTTCAATGTTGGTTTTAGAGGGTTCTGAATAGGTCTACATTATTTTTTGTTATTTGATTTGTATGATTTTTTTATGCACTATATTAATTTTGATGTTGTTTAGTTGTGCAAGGGCCTCATGGACTTTTATAACACCATATGAAAATGATGAATCTAGGCAAATGTGATTTAGGAGGTACAAGTTTGAAGTCACAATATCTTCCCAAAGATGATACTTACATTTATTTTTATTTTTATGGTGTTCACTATCCATGCTACATAAAAACAAAGCTAATTGTTTGCACAACCTAGAAATTAGATTGCAAAATTTTTGGTATGTTATAGAAATGAAACATCCCCCAATTTTTTTTATTTACAATGTGATTTCACATTTAATTTTAAACTTGATTTCCTTCTAATCACATTTAATTATCTCCTTAAAATATGTAAGGAACCATGATTGGAACTAGCTACTTGGATTCCTTGGGCCAAGTTATTAACATTAAACACTTTTAGGCATGATTGAAAATGTCAAGTTTTGTTCATGGCCTCCTTGAATTGTTGGGGATTGAACAACTACATGGGAATGGATAACTATTTGAATGAAACATTTGTGATTTGTTTGAAAACATATTTGCAATAATAATTGATGTTTTTTTCTATTTTTTCTATTTGATTAATAACCCTAAAACTAAACTATAACTAAAATCATCTATTTTTTCAAAAAATCATTCTACCTAAAAATTATTTTGTTTTGGAAAAGGAGAAAAACCTTAATATCTAGAGATTATCAATTAATTTAAAATTAGTAGAAAACCTCACCTTAAAGTTTTATTGATTTTTTTTTAAAAACAACCATGGGTTTTTTAAAATACAAGAAATTGGCATGGCACACTAGTAGGGATCAACCTTGGCTATCAAGTTAATGTTTTAGCTTACACAAAATTTGAATATGCCTTCCTAAAACACCTTACGAATGATGATTTGTGGGCTTTGAGGGCTAGGAGAGATGATGTTATGTGAAATATTACCTACAAATATATAGGGAAAAAATTACATTGTAGATGTAATATGATGTCCAAAAGTAATGAATCAAATTAAAGAGTTATGGCACATATGAATTTCAAATTTCATGTTCCTTTTTTTCATTTAATCAATTTCCCCACCCCCCACATGAAAGGTGAAACTTAAAGAATATTTCATCATAATGAGACTTGGAATGATTTGCCGAATAATTTCAAAAGGAAAAATGTGGGTATCTTTGCAATCTAGCCCTCACTTTTGAATTCTCCCTAAAGGCCCTAGGTGAAGCTTTTTTTATTAGGAAAGATATTATTTTCAATTCTAGATGCTACAATCTTTTGAGGGCAATGAATTACTTTATTTTCAACTTACCATGGAGCCCATAGGAATTAATCATTAGGAAGATAAGAGTGTTCACAAAAAAAATTATGTGGATATGAAATATATATGTGAATTATTTTCTTAATGCATCTTGGTTCTTGGGCCTATTGGCATTGAAAAATGTGGCCAAAACGATTTTAAAAGTAGCAATCAACCTTTTCTCAAAATGTGATAAATTTGGGGTGCTAAGGTTATGGGGCTTTCCAACATGTGTGTATTCACAACCCATTGAAAGTTGTTTTTTTATGGGACTTTCCAACACACTTAAACTTATATTTACAAACAATTTGCTTGGGGCCAATTTGAAGGTGGTGTTATCAATTGTAACTGGAATTTGACCCCAAATGTCCATCTTCATAGGCTATCATACACTAGGAATTAGGCCTTGGATTGAATATCTTGATGGGTAATTTTTAAAGATATGAAGAATTAGATTGATGATTAAGGGAAAACCAATCCAATGTTCCCCCAATGTTTCAATGAATGATTTTTGAATATGAAATTATTCAATGGTGCAAAATTTATTCAACATTATTTCCTACCAAATTAAGTTGACAATTATTTATAAGAATGCACTATTGAGGATTTGAAATTTTGAAAACCATTTTGATGCTTTGAACAAGATTGTACTGTAGACCTGAGATGTTTTGCAAACAAGCTTATTTTGGATGTCTCAAATTTCAACACAAACATGGACAACAATTAACCATTTGTTCCACCAATGAGAATTACAAATATGACAATATTTAAACATTGGATCAAGGTACTTTAATGTAAAACCTTGTAAGTTTTTAAAACATTCTACATATGTCTTGTTTTGACCCAAATATGTATATAACTTAAACAATTATTTTTCCACCAATGATGAATGACAATGTCAAAACATGTAGAAAATTGCAATGGATTCTTAAACTTCTAGCAGGTATGAACACATGAAAAGAATACTTTCAATTAGGAATGATTTCTAAAAAGGATAGGTTTTCTTGAAAACATTTTTGTTACAATCATAGATTTGAGAAAAATAAAAATGGATGTAGTAAACATATGTGCATGTTTGTATTGGAAATTAGTTTTCTTACTAGACATGATAACTCATGTGTAAACACATAGTTTATATGTATAATTCCATATAACATAAACGTTTTAAAATTTTCCTAGCTTGGCTTTATGTTGAAGAAAAAATTAATATATCAACCCCAAGAAAGGCAATTTTCAACCAATTCCATTACAAAAATGGCTAGATTTTGTGGAACATTTTCATGGCACCTTTTTGTGAAAGATAGTGTTGCCCATCATATTTTGTCCACTATTGCATGGTGTCAAAATGTCCAAAACCATATCATCAAACCCACATGTATGGGGGGTTTGTGACAAATGAGTTTCCCTTTTGTATCCATTAAAAGTGCATGGCACTCAAAATGTCCAAAAACACATCATCAATCCCCTATATGATGGGATGCTATTGATGTATTGATCTCCCCCCCCACCCCATTTGACCTCCCTTTGACTAAAAAAGGTGAAACGAATTGTGCACAGTGTTGCCAAATCAACTTTCACCCATGCTTGTGTGCAAATAACACGAATTTGAATGAAACATATGGATTCAACCTCATTTTTTGTTTGAATTTAAATGTACTTCACAAACTAAACCTTTCTTCCCTAGGATCTTATAGATCTTTGTTATAAGGTGTAGGGTAGATGCAAGGTAAAATGGCTCATAACTTGAAGATAAAAATTTCATATTTGACAAATTTGATTGGGTCAAGGACTAACCAAACCAAAAAACCCTTCAATTTTGATGTTATTTTTCAAAAATAAATGCATACTCTATGGGAGGCCCCTATTTTATGCTTCTCTAAAAAAAACTAACTTAAGAAAGCCCAATTTGAGGCAACTATGGACTTATGAATTTTAAGGATTTCCATGTAATTTAAAAGTCCATAACAAAAATTCTATAAATCATATGATGTCAATCTTTTCAAACGTGTTTTTAAAAGAAAAACTCATCATATTCCAATTCCATATATAACATACTATGAATATTTCAATTGTGTCAAACTCCATATACAAAAATTGTTGCTAGTCGACAAGTCCAAAACTTCAACTTCCAAAGTCCATAACATTTTTACCTTAATGAGTTATGCAAAACAATTTATATCTTCATTTTTATAATGAAGTTGACAATTTAAACCCAAGTCCCTAAGATCAAATTGAAATATACATGCATAGTAATGAAGCTTCCAGTCACAACACCCTTGTAGAATTTAACTTGTGAGACAAAAAGTGAACCACTTTACCTTGCATATGCCCTGTAAAAAAGTTGGCAAATTCAAATTAGAGGAGATAAAAATCACTTTGGGGTCTTCATGAACCTTATGAATAACCTATCTTCATGTACATGAAACTTGTGGGTAATTGATAGGTAGGTATCATATTTATCAAATCATACCTCCATACAAAACATCACAAAAGTGGTTATGATAAACTTCTCAAAATTTGGATTTAATATTCAACCCTTAACAACCAATCTACCATAGTTCAAGTTTTGAGAAACTTTATCAATATGGCATTCATTTATCGACTTTGAATAAGCATTGCATTGTAGCCTTGTTGTTCCTATCAACCTTCTAAAAACCTACTTCAATTTTATTAATGTATTTAAAAGCACATTTATAGAACATAACATGATAGATGCATGGGTTGCAATCACAATCAGATGAGCCAACAGTGGGCCTTTTTGTGGCCAATGTTTTGACTTTTTCATAAAAAGGATTTTTTGAAAGAATTTTTTTGCAACATGTTTTTTAAGGTATTTACAATTCCCCCAAAAATTACATGATTTGTGTTAACTCTTTTTGAATAAATATGAATTGTCTAAAAGTGTACAAATTTTGTCAAATTCTATGTTTCATCTTGAAAAATGATCATAATTTCAAATTATACTTAAATATGTTAACTACTTTAAGCTTTAGTTTTTTGTATCATAAACCACAACTTTGTTCATATGTCATACACATTATGACCCATTTACATCTAACAAATGACTTTTGAAATTTGAACAATCTAAAATTATATTTTGAATTTCTAAAAATTTCAAGTACCACAATTTTTTAATTATAAATGTTTTTCGAATGTGGATGGTATGTTATCAGCATTTTTATTTTTTTCCCATCAAAATTTTTTATTAAAATATTCCTTAGTTAAATGCTTTATAAAATTGATTTTTGGTGTTAAAGTTCAAAAGTCCTTTAATAAAAACCAAAACTCAATTTATTAAATTAAATGATTTTTTTGAATTCGTCAACACTCATATAAATCATTTAACATAAAAAAAATTTATCAACATGACATGAAAAAGGCATTACATAAATATGTGCAATAAAATTAACAATTTTTTGGTTGTCTAACATGGTTTTTGGCTCTTCTGACTATGATCGCACCCCATGGTATGTGTAGACAATTTTAGAAAAAATGGGATTACATATAGTATAAAAATTAATAACACATAAAATTTCATTCACTTTGAAATTTTCCAGAGATCACATGTAATTAATTGAGCTTCAAACATAGAATAATTTATTATAAATTAAATGTAATTATTAAGGTAAAAACACAATCAAAGGCCACTCAAGTGAGTGGACACTCCTTAAAATTACATTTTTGTATGTTTGAAATATCACAAGGGAACTACAATAGTTTGGACTACCAAAAAAAAAAATTTGGAATGTTTTCCATCAATTGCAAAGTTTACATGTTTAAAGTTTGACACAAATCAAAAAAAAATTTACATGTTCAAAACACTCAAATTTCAAGAATGGACAATCTTTTTTTTTTTCCAATGTCCTTTTTTTCTACCAAATGTGCATCATTTTTTTTTAAAATTGGAGACAAATTTAACATTGATGATTAGAAGGGAAAAAGGAATTAAACTAATGATTTTTTTTTATAACTAATTTGAACACATTTGGTTCAAAAGTGTTAAATTGACCTTGGAAATTATGGATTTTGAAAATGTGGCCTTAACAAAAGTCATTCATATTTATGTGATAAAAGGCATGAATGCATAATATATATGATTTAAAATAAATTTTTATTTATATTTAACATGTAGTGTTAAACTCATGGGCATCCAAAATGATAATTTGTAAGTTATAAATTAATACAAAAATGACACATGTAGTCCTTGGATATTGATTTTTTCCTTGATACCCTTAGCTCATTTTACCATGTTTTCACCCATCAATATGCAATTGATTGGTAATTGTATCATTGTGTATAAGTCCACCAATAATTTTATGAACATTGATTTAAAACCCTTATTTGACAACATATTACCTTTTTTTATTAATTTTGAAAATCCATTCTTTTTATGTAAAATGGTGAAAGCAACACTTAACCCAACTACATCTTCAATGGAAAAACATTTTACAACTTAAATAAATCACGCATGTGATCTCATTTATGTAACTAATGAAATTTTAATTGTACATATTAGTTGTAACTTATTTTTAATTGCAAATTACAATCGCAAATTGAAACTTTTCTTCTAGTGATTTAAGTAACTAGCAACCAACACATGTAATCAAAATTCCCGCAAGGTCAACCCCACCCATATGTAAGGCATTATGACCTAAACCTAGAAGACCTTAAGTATCCCTTCAAATTAATTTTTATAGTAAGCAAAAAAATATTAGCCCAAAAAATTTCCAAGCAAAAAAAGACACTTGACAATGGATGAAGAAGGTCAAGTCGTATAAATTTGCAAAAAACATGTGACTTAATAGAAGGCATTAATAAACACATGAAAATTTGTTTGAAAAAAAGTTGTAGAACTTAGTAATACATGTTCAAAATCAAGTTTAATGGTATCATAAAAAGAACAAACTTGTAAACCATCAAGAAATGAGCTACAGATTTTTGTAAAGGCAATTAGTGCTTTAAGTTTGAACAATCTCTGGAACTCAAATTTTCTATGTATTCATAATCAAGCAATTAGTGTTTTGAATGTGAGCAATCTCTAAAACTCAAAATTTCTATGTGCTTAGACCCAAACAATTAATGTTTTGCGTTCCAAAAATGAACAAACAAAATTTTGCAAAAACAACTATAGAAGCATATGGAACACCTAATACTCACATAAAGGTACTGACCTAAGTTCACTTCAATGTCTTTGAGGTGTATAGCTTGCGAAACATACCAAAACAATTTGAATAAGGCCCTTGTTTGAAAAATGGGCTCAACAAAATCAAATGATGTATTGCAAATGTTGTTGTGTTCAAAGACCATGGTTTTAGGCCATCCTTTGTTTTTGGTGTGGGCATCAAATACTGAGCTCTCCTTTAAATACCAACTCCAAAACACACAGAGAAATCCCTAGGCTCCAAGAGAAATCCCTTCACATGACCACATTGTTTGATGTATCATAAGTATGTCGCCAAACCCTATTCAAGAATGCAAAAGCATAAAACCTTTCGCATTTGAAACAGAAAATGCCATACAAAACAAAGGTCATGAATGTGTACCACAACCTAGGGATCTTAATAGGAAGACAACATATTTCATTGAAGCTCATTGAAGCTCCATGGCAAACATTAGGTCTACAAAACGAGAAGACAAAGAGGCAACCTTCTTTTCGCAAGTAGGTCATTTCAAAATGAAGAGAATATTGGCAAGGGAAGCCCTTTGTTCATGGCCCTGGGTCCTTTCAAAATAGGATAGTTATGCAACTTAGGTTTTGCAACTGACATGTGCCCTAGTTGTAGGTAGTGGATCTACTTGTTTATTTGCAAAATTGGCTAGGCAAGTGAAAATGAAGTTGCACCTTTGGAGGGAGAATTAATGTGCCATCCTACTATGCATCAACATAGTTCTAGAACAATTTTTCCATTTCATTTGGAGTAAAAAAAGTAGGTGAAAAGTATTTTTGAAATAACGCCAAATTTTGATGTTTAAAAATATTTTTTTCCAAAATTACCACATTAATCACAATGCTTGGACTTATATACCCTACATCACATATACATAAAGTGCAGCAAATGCCCACACCCAAACTTTGATAAAATTTTGACATATTTGCATCAAACTTTTTAATTCCATGCTTTCTTACACATGCCAACATAAAATAACTTACAAGTAAACCATCAACTATTATTTTTCGACATTCCATTATATATATCAAGAGCAAGACTAATATTCTACATGTATATGTGGGTGCCTCCTCAAGAGAAAAAATATATTGTTTACTTTGGCTTGTGTTTTTTAAGATAACTAAATTCTACATTGCCAAACTCTACTTGTTGTGTCTAATTGATTATGCTTTCACCTAGGTAGCCTTTCATTTAAGTCAAATTTGCTTAAGTAACTCCTTATGTAATCCTTAAATAACCTCTTATGTAAGCCAATAAATAGCCCCCTAGGTATTCCTTTACTTAGAAAGTCCCTAGGCATCCCAACCAAGGTAGGCCATTAGGTAATCTCTAAGTATCCCCTAAATAATCCCTTATAGGACTCCATAAATAACCTCATAAATATTCCTAAACTTTTAAAAAGCCTTTAGGTAGTCTTTTAAATAAACCTTATGTAGCCCCCCATAAATAGTCCCTAGGTATCTCCTATGGTAAAAAAATCCCTAGTTTGCCCCTAAATAGTGCCTTAGGTAACTCTTGATAACTCCCCAGATAACCCATACTCAAACCCATGGCTAGGCAAGTTGGTAGCCCATATACAACTAGGTAGGTAAGCCTACCCTATTTCACCCCATAGTAGCCTATGGCCACAAAGATAGAGTGTTGTGTGGTTAGAAAAGTGACCAGAGCAATCAATTTTGAAGATTGTATTCCATGTTTTCAAGGTTGGTCCTGACTTTTATGCAGTTTATGGATAGCTAAAAAACACAGGATGAGAAGGACATGCAGGATCAAACACAGGCTGAAACGCAAGATAACTTTATGGATAGCTTTAATATAATTTTACTTCCACACTTTCAATTACATAGATATAAGTAAGCCTTACACATACACTAAAATGGAGTGTAAATAAATTCCATTATGCAAAATGTAAGTCCTAACCCATAAACGCACATAACAATCGTTCAAACAATATACGATCTATATATATGTGTGCATGTGTTTCTTGGATGGGCTTTGTTTCTCATGTGCTTGAAATATGTTGTTGCAATGGGTTTGTTAATTCAAGCCATCAATTGCTTGAGAGATGGTTGACCCTTTATTTTTTCATTCGGGTCCAAAAACAATAAAAGGAACCAAGGGTGTTAAGGTAACAATATTTTCCAAGGATTGCATTTGACATGTGGTATTCATGTGTTGACCTGTTATTTTGAAATTTGCATTTTTTATATCCAATTTATAATTGTGTCCTAGATTTAAATACTTGTTGATTACATCTTGATGTTACATCATGTAATAGCATCAAGATGCATGCTCTTTGCCACATAAAAATGAATGTCTTTTATTAAATACACATTCTCAAATTTCATAAATTTTCAAAACCAAAAGCACCAAAATTTGTTGTAAATATGATTTTAACCAATTTAAACTCATGTTATATTTTAATCATCAATATTAAGATCTCCAATCATTAAAAAAATAACGATGCAAATTCGGTCTATGAGAAAAGGTTATTTAAAAATGAAATAATATATTAAAAAATATTCACAATAAGGTTTGGAGTGCTTTAAACATGCATTGAAGGACTCTCGAAACATCATGGGATACTACTCCCCACCATAAGGGCATGATCTAATTAGTGTTATGTATACAATTTAAAGGAAAATTAGAACTACATATAATGTTTAAAGTAGTAACGTGCAAGCAAGGCTTTATTCATTTTGAATTCTTTTTTAAATCACATGAAAATTATTTTTTGTCTTTATTTTGGTGAGAAGAGAAGATGGAAAATTCTTCTTCATGGTAGGTAACACTTTTATACCTCCAATTCAACCTCTTTGTTTCAATTTCTGTTTCTATCTTCATTTTCCAACCCGATTTGGACACTTATTGACCTTCAAAATTACAACATCGAAATCAAAGGTTTTTCCTACTTTCCAAATGCAACTCTCTATTCTCTTCCTCCACTCGTTGAATCTTTTATTTCCATGGATACGGAAGAGGTGTGACTACTTCTAAAAACATAACATTTGTTGCTCATACCAGCAAGCAACAAAAATTGGTGCAGAATTAATAGCAAGGGGCTATGTCGATTCTGCAAAAAAAAAACCTACTCTTGCTGCTCATACCAACCAGCAACAGAACTCATGCAGAAACAATCGCATGGAGCTACATGGATTCTGCAAAAAAACCTTATGTCGAGATGATGAGGAAATAACAATAAAACTATAGTCTTAGAATTGCAGCACCTCCTGATGGTTTTGAATCAAACACGTAAAGGTCCAAATCTTCAATCTTTATGGTCCCCTTTTTCACTTTTGGGTAGTAATACACCTCCTTCACATATTACACACACACGCCCAACAATAAGACACATCTTTTCAGTTTAGGGTTTAGGGTTTTCCAGTCTAGACAAAGGAAGCAAACTACAAATGTTCCAATTATGATTTTAACTGTTGTAAGGATTATGTAAGGATTTGCAAATATATTATTAATTCATTGATAGTTTGGGAAGATCAAATGCAAGAATTATATAGCTCAAGAGTAGAGGAGCTAACGAACAAAACAAGTTTTAGGGTTTAGGGTTAAGGTTTAGGGTTGCTATCTTTTCCACTAGAAATTGCTGAATAAATCAATATATATATATAGATATATGGGTATATAATACGGCATAGAATTCGAATTTATTCCAACTCTCAATACATGTTGTGCAATATATCTTTTTACCTTGAGAGCTGTGATGAAGGATGGAACCTCATTTTCCTTAACAAGTGCGACAATGCAGCCACCCCATCCAGCGCCTGTCAAGCGTGCTCCCAATGCTCCATTACGCCGGCATATGTCCACTAGATTCTCTAGTTCTGGGCAACTGAAAAAAAAACAAAAAAACAAACAAACCAAAAACCAGAACACAAATTGAACGAGTTGTTTAGGAACAATTTTACAACTTACAGAGACAGAGAGAGATAACAGCAAGAGCAGGAAGGCATTTTGAAGAGAGAAAAGGAAAGACGGTGCAGTCGAGGTGAGGAAGGAAATGAGCAAGTTAAAAATGTGCATGAACAGATGATTCATCTAAACCTAAAGCCTAGGTCCACAGCAAAGGAAGGTACTGGAGCTCGTGGAAAGGGAGGAAGGAGCACAACCCCAGTAAAAGTAATGCAATTGCTGTTACAAAACACGGACCTGCATTCATACAAAACGCTGCAGCTGGTGTGGCTCTCGTTCATTAGTTTCCCTAGCCTTTGCAAAACTTCTTCTTCCTCCCTGCATCATGCAATTGCAGAAAAACAAGTGGTTTACTAAATAAGAGCAGCTTTTATTTGTTTATTTTTGGTGGTGAACTTTTGCATCCTTGCAACAACAACAAAAAAAGTAAAATGGAAATATTCTCTCATAAATTCCCTGATCTTTTAAGAAACAATTCTCTACTTTTACATGGAAAAAAAAAAAAAAAGATTTTTTCGGGAATATTTCACCACATTTTCAAGGATGGTCTCTAATGATGGTACATCAGAAAATTCTCCTGAAAAAAAACACAAAAAACACTGAATAATGAACCAAGGTTTAGTGGCTAAAAGGATCAGCAATTCTTACTGGTTTGACTGAGTGGCTGCTCGAAATAAATGAACCCGATTTGCTTCTGAGTACACATGCTTGGCTCTCTGTAAGTTGCATCATTTCAATCAAATACAACATGTCCCAAAAGTCTTTTAGTTTGATGACAATAAGAAGTGATGAAGAAGCTTATTCCTTCAATGTTGATTTTTTTTTTCTTCCCTTTGGCACAAAAGAGTGAGGACTTATTCAACATCATCAATTACCCACCATCCTCATGAGGCTGCTGCTCACCACTAAAAAGTGCTGGAATGAAATGGATTTTCTGAAATCCTCTCTCACACACCCACAGAAGAAAAAACAAAACTATACTCCAATAATGGAAGCAATTGGATCAAGAGTCCTCAGTGATGATGCTCATGAAGCAGCTATTGACCTGAAAAAGCTTGAAATTTGAGGCAGCAGATAGAACAGCAAGCGAGCTCGGGGACTTGGCCATCACTGTTTTCAAATTCTTTTGTAAAATCTCCTCAATCTCCTTGGTTGTATATGGTGCTTCATGCAAATAATCCTGCAAAAAACTCATTACAACCCACCACCAAAAACAAAAACTAACTAACTTTGTTGCTAAATTAGATCTTGTGCCTTTAAACACAAAACACAATTCCATCAATTGTTGTACCAGTCTGAAAAATTCCAGTGAACAAATTGAACATGTAAACCCAATAAATAAATCGAAGGAAAATCTACTGACTGAAATTCCAGTAAAACAATTGAACTTGTAAACCCAAAAAATAAATGGAAGGAAAATCTACTGACCAAAATTCCAGTAAACCCATAAACCCAATAAATAAATGGAAGGAAAATCTACAACGTGCAAAACAAAGAGAAGAATGTTTTTTGCAAGGAATTGAGAGACCAACCTCAACAGCAACGAGGGGGCTGGAAGACCCACGGGTGGAAGCATATGCCACACACAGACCCTCTACATCTGAGAGTGTATGTATGCTTGCAGTTGCCTCCTGTAATGGCATCTTCAGTTTTGCAGCCAGCACCATCTGCCATCACCCAAGTTGCACAATTGATCTCTGTCCAAAATTGCATAGGAGATGGTTCTCCTGACAAAAAAGCTTACATGGGTGCAACTAAAATACAATCAACATGGGTTGATGTTTGGTTTAGGGTTTAGGGTTTACTTACTAGAATCCTATAATCAAGACTGAATGTGTATAGGAAAAAAAGGGTGAGGAACTTACAGCAGCTAGGTGGCACTCCACAACACGGTTATTGTAATTCGTGGCTGCAGTTACAGCTTTCTTTGATTCTGTGAGAGAGTTTGCAATCACAAATGAGCCTCCCTTGGGTAGCATCACATCACTCGCCCGGATTGGGTTAAAATCTATCAGTTTGGCCACACCTCGCTTTGCCATCACTGAAATTGCCTGCATACACAAACACCCAAGAAAAAAGCCCTCAGAATTTCTTCAGCTGAAAAAAGATCACTCGGGAACACATGAACAGCACCCCAGAAAAAAAATAAATTAAATTAAATAATTAATTTAAATATTTTTAAAAACCACTTTTAATTGAAAGCCCTTACAGTTACTAGCAAGTATTGAAAGCACTACAAGAAAGTAAAACCACCCACAAGAGACAAAAATTTCAAAACTGTGAGAATTTTGCAAGAAAACAATTAAATTGCAAGAAGCTCACCTGATCCATACCCCCTGATTGCGTCCCAATGTGACGCTCACATGTGCAACTGAATTCTGACACATCTTGCTGTTCAAAGCAGCACACAAAGTGGCCAAAAAAATCCATAACAAGAGATTACAAATTCCAGTCTATCACACAAAAGACACAAAGAAACCCTTTGAGGAACAAACTGTGAGCTTGTGTGTTGGATATATAATTCCACCTGCTGGTTCTAATCTTACCATTAAGGTCTGGGGGGTGGCAACAGATTATGTCATTGTCTTGACCACACTATAATGACATAATTTCTCTTCCAGTGATTATGGTATTTCGGTTCCCATAAACCACACGCACTTTCCACTAATGCATATGCTAACAAGAGTACCTTAAGAAAGCCATATTATGCTCATGAGAGTACCTTAAGAAAGTCATATATGTTAATGAGAGTATTAGCCTTTAGAAAGCTATAAAATTATACTACTGAGAGTACCTTAAGAAAGCTTAGATTGAAGGCACCACAAATAGCAATGACTGAGACACACACAAGTGAGGAGGAGCTTGACAGGCCGGCCCCTGTGATGATGGAATGAAAACTCATAGGTTAAATAAGTATGAAGCAGCATTCTGGAAGATGAACCCAAAAAGGCAACCTTTGAGCTTGTGATATTGAGAGCTGCCAAAATCGCAATTGCAGATGAGCACACTATGGCTGCCGAGCTTGATAAGCCAGCGCCTGCAAATGTGTTTTTTTTTTTGCCATCCAGTTTTACACCCAGATAAGAGTTTTGGGTATTTGAATCTTAGCTTTGAAATTCTATGCTTTCATTTTGATGGAAAAAAAATCTAAGAATATCGCCTCTCTATACAAAATAAGATTTACAGTGAGACTAGACACGATAATAGTAAATGGAAAAAACTGAGGACTTGCACCACATAATAATTTCACAATATCCCGCTGTATTAATGGCTGAAATTGTATCATGAAAAATGAGTGTGGAGAAATACCAATGGGAACAGTGCCATCAACGACCACATTAAGCCCCACAGGTGGCCCGATATCTTGTGCATTGTGTGTTAGATACTCAAACACTCCCTTATACCTGCATGCAACAAAGATCCATCAAAAACCCACATCAATATATTTTGTGTCAGGAGCAAAATACATTTTTCATTTTACCAATTTTGTGATGTAGCCACACTGGCGATTATCCACAAGAAGAGATTTAGCCAAATCTGGCTACGCATCAGAGAGGAAAGTAGAAAAACTTAAGAATCCTCCTAGAACCTATTGTCTAAATATGATGATTTTCAGAATTCTTTTCATCAATATCTAGTTGACTGTGGCGCATTTTTTCCACAAAAATCCCTTGTATGAGTCGCACTGGATTTGGTTTTTTTTTTGGGTTACCAAGAGGTGAAAATTCAAGCCAAAACACACACACACACACACACAATCTGATCAGGAGTTACAGTGAAAATGTTGACAAAACATCATTCAGGAAGCTCTCTACAATGTTCAGAACCTTAGAAATCAGAAAGATAAAAACCAAAGAAACATACATACCCACAGAGGAAATAGTTGGCCCACACATGATTCTCCAGATTCACTTCCTGTAAAAGAAGCCAAGTTCAGAAAAAACCAATGATTGTATCAAAAGTAAGCCTAGCCTTCTGGTTATGTTTGTGATCACTGGGAAAGGAATTTGGTGCAGCAAAACGTGGTGCAGCTCAGCAATATACGAGAGATTATTGGTTTTGTTTTTGTGACCAAAAACCTGAGCTGGGTCTGCTTGAAATGTGCAGGTTTGGAACTCTTCGGAATCAATATTTGCAATGTGTAACATTGGTGGATTCTCTTGCGTGTTGTTGCTTCTCCCAATTGCAACTACTGTGTCCTGACGGATAGCCATTGGTAGTACAGAATAGCCCTCATAGTCGATATGCTCTCCAATCAAATTCACACGTCCTATATGCAACCTAGAAATTACTTTCATAAGCACAAAAAAAAAGTGATTTCACACTCGTCTCACTTCTACGCTTGACAGTTTGAAGAACTGGAGAAATGTTACTTTGCTATCTCAGAAAATTCTATCTTTTTGAAAATCATAGGGAAAGAAAGAACTTCAAAATTGCAAAAAACATTGGAAAATCTTCAAACTCTCAGCCTGGTGAAAACTCCGATTTCCATTCAGAGTTGAGGGGGAGGAGATGAAGGGGATTCAAAGTTTTGGAAGATCATTTTATATTCCAGTTTTTTGGGGGGGGAACAATAAGAAGAAGGAACAACAGCAGACCTGGAGCTCGTGCAAAAATTTCAGGTTCTTGACCATACAATTCCACAAACTTGTGCTTCAGCTTGTTGTATCGAGCTTTTGCCACCTCCAATTGAGGACCTTCTTCATACACATCTGATAGAGAAGTGAAGACTGGTATAGTATCCTCCTCCATGTTCCCTGCCATAGCATCATCATCAGTTCTTCACACGCAAAAAACATTAAAACAAAAAGGAACTAAAAAACCAAAAATTCAATCCAACAACAAAACCCTCTCACAAAAAACCGTCCTTTAGAAGAATATACAAACAAACACTTGTTGACACAAAAACTCCACATGCACCCAAAACCCCAAAACTACACACCAATCCCTTGAATGCGTTGCTTCCTCAAAAAGCTTTAAAAACTGCAAACTTTCATCAAAAGACCACAGCTTTTTGGAGCTTTTTGGGGGTCTCAAAAATCTACCCACTCGCAGAAAAAACAATCCAACCATCTTGTCTTCACAAAAGAGTAGATTATGACGATACCAAGAAACAGCAAGTCAGGAGTTGTTGAAGAAGAAGCAGGAGAATAAGAAGAAGACAACAAGACTTTTTTATGATCTCCTCCTCCTCCTCCTCCTCCTCCTCCTTCCTGAGTGCTTATTGAAACTTAGGGAGTGATATGACCTTCAGATTTAGAAAGATGTGAGTTTTCTTTTTTTTCTTTTTTTCTTAAAAGCTTTTCCTCCAACAAAGAAACCAATAAAAAGCAAACAAACAAAAACCCCACCCACCCAACAGATTTGAGCTTTTTTTTTTGTTTTTCCAGCTTTCCTCCAAGAAAGAAAGACCAAAAACACAAACACAAGACAAAAACAGATCTACCCATCCATCCTTCACGCTTTTGTTGATGATTTTTACTTACTTGCTTGGCTATGGAAGAAGTGAGAAAATTGTCAAGCACCCCAATTCACTTGTTTGGCCAGTCAGAGCTACAAAGGATGATAAAACCCAAAGCAACTAACTTACTTTGTTGGCCTGGTGGACCCACCCACTCACTCACTCACTCACTCACCCACAAAAAAAACCCAAGTAGGTACTTTACTTACTCACCTATCTTGAGAAATTCTCAAAATCAAAGGATCTTCAGAGATTATTGTTTCTCCTTTGTAGAAGACTCATCCAAGATGTGTGAGAAGGAAGGAAGATAGAGATCATCACAAGAATGCAACTTTCAACACACAGATCATGTGTGTGAAGGGAAAAGATAGATAGATAGATCACAAATAATGCCACTTTCACAAGAAGTTGGTCTTCCACTTCAATATCATGTCATGAACTAGATACATAACACTTTTGATCTGTGAAAAGTTCTACACTCATACAAAACAAAAATTCTTCCTCACATATTTAGTTTAGTTTGTTTGTTTTTTTTTCTTCCTCATAGTAATCCATTTTGTGTGTATATCCATTTGTTTGTCTTTGTCATGCAACAAGCACAACAAAATGCTTCACATTGTGGAAAGTCATCTTGATCATGTACCTCTTTGTGTAAAGGTTGATCCACGTGTTGGGTTAGGCCACTTTGGGGGGTAGTGTGTATCTTTTTGGTATTGGAATTGCAGTTAGTCTCTCTTTTAGTTCCTCACATGCTCTCTCTCTCTCTCTCTCTCTCTAACTTCTCTTTTGGTTGCCAAACTTCCCCCAAACTTGGTGGCTAACTTCTCCTTTGGGTTGTTGAACTTGGTGATTCTTTTGATGATTTTGACTTCATGCTTTCCCTTGTTTCATTCACCAAGTCTTAGTTAAACTCAAAACTCTAAGGGTTTAGGGTATAGGTTGGAGCAGCTTTTTGAGGACCCAAAAATTGGTTGTTCTAGGTTTAGGGGTTAATATGCTTGTAATTCACAATACATGTGTGCTCAACTATAGTTGAACAATGTAATGTCTAGCACATTAATAAGGGGCCATGAGGAATTTGAACTTGAACAACAAAACATACCCTCTCCCAAATTCATAAAATGTTTTGTAATAATTAGTATCTTTAGATATTTAAAGTGGAACCAAATTCAAAATAATGTGTTTTAAAAAAAATTGTAATCCTCATAGGAATTAGGGCAAAACTATGGTGGTCGTGATAGATACTAGAATGTACTTTGATTTGACAATTAGTAAACTAGAGGAAGTTGGAATGTGTAATTTTTTACATAACATGAAAATTAAAATATGGTGTCAACATTATTGCGAATATGGAAAAGGTGTAAATTTTGATTTGTGTGAAAACAAATAAAGTTTGAATTGATAATACATCTCATTCAATGCTAGCTAACAAATGAAGGTCATAACAATCATACAAACAACCAATTTTTATGTGAATAAGCACTAATTTACACCAATGATTTTTCATAAATCGTTTCATGGCAAACTTTATTAATCCTTGGAATGATAGTGCATCAAAAACTTATACCCATGTGTTAACAAATACTCAATTAAAACTTGAACATTCACACATAAATGACAAATGTAAAGTAAACAATTTATGCTCACCTGAATTCATGACATCAAACATAAGAATTTTGACCTAAGATGAATTGTCCATTCAAAATCAACCATTCCCAAAGGGGAAAAGGCTATAAATTTATTAATATTTAATATTGAAAACATTTAGTCACTAACTTTTGTAAATGGATAAAAAACACCATAATCAATGGGTTTCCTCAACGGACGAGTAGCGGGAGACCTGACAGGGGAGTACACATGCCTTACAAACCACGGCCACAGCACAGTAGATTACATGATAGCCTCCCCAGAAATGTTTGAGGCTACACAACACCTGGAAGTATTGATTGATCCCGCATACTGTGGAAGCAAGCAATCTAAGTCTGACCACCGCCCACTTGCCCTCCGTTTTGTCGTGCAGTTTAGTACCTCTGCTTCTGCATTTGACAACAACACTCCTTCGCCCATGATACGCTTCAAGTACAATCCCGCCTTTGCTGATGAATATTGCACACAGCTATAACATAGTCTGTCCATCGACACTGACGTCCTGCACTTGCAAGACATGCCTGCAACCAACCTTGTTGAGTTCTTACATAACCATATTTGCAATGTCGCTAATGATGTCTTTGGGCAGAAATAACCCCCATCAGCCCACCGCCACTGTCATAAACCATGGTTTGACACAGAGTGCAAAGTGGAAAAGAGGAATGTCATGACTTTCTTGAAAAATAATCTCGAATTCGAGTTTGCCCGAACCCTTCAGAGGAATCTGAAGCAGTTGTTCAAGTGTAAGAAAAGAAGTTATGAAAAGCTGAGGGGGATGCGTTTGTGCAAGATGGCCAAAGCTGACCCTGCAGGATTTTGGAGGCGATACCATGCGCAGAAGGAAGCTGCGCATAGCATCGGGAGGGAGGCGCTCCGGCAGGGCTTTGCTGCGCTGCTAGGGCCGCCTTCCTCACCACCTGATCCGATCGTTCTCGCCCCTGCCAGTGACGTGGATGGCTGCACTTTGAGTCAAGACATTCAACTGTGTGAAATTGTTGATGTTATACAAAGGCTAAAGCGGGGAAAAGCAGCAGGGCTAGACATAGTGAAAGCTAAATTTGTGGTCGATGGGTGTGACGCACTGCTATGCATTTTACAGACCTTGTTTAACAAACTATTAAGCGAGGGGTTCTATAGCTCTCTTGCTATGGGAGTAATCCATTCAAGAATGGGGATGCCTCATCTGTTGATAACTACAGAGGAATAACCGTCGGCCCCGTGATAGCTAAACTTTTTACTATGGTACTTGAGAGTAGGCTTAGCTCTTGGGCTGAATGTAAGGGAATACGAGCATGTGGCCAAGCGGGGTTTAGACAAGATTATCGCACTACGGATAACCTATTTGTGCTGCAAATGCTAATTGACTCTCGAACGTGCTAGCCTGGAAAGAAGTTATACACATGTTTTGTTGATTTCAAAAAAGCATTTGATATCGTGCCTCGTGAGAAGCTATGGCGGGTGTTGGAGGGCATTGGCGTGGGTGGGTGCTTCTTCGCATGCTTGCGGTCCATGTACAGCCAGGACCAGGCATGCGTATCGCACCCTACGGAAGGCTTCTCCAACACATTCCCATGCACAATCGACGTGAAGCAAGGCTGCCCGCTGAGCCCACTGTTGTTCGGACTGTACATAGATGCTTTGGAGTCGCGCATCGTTGCGCTAGTCGGTGACGACGGTCCTGACCTCGCAGGCACCGCTGTGAAACTATTACTTTATGCCGATGATCTAGTCTTAATGTCCAAGTCACTACGGGGACTCCAAAAGCAGCTTGATGAGCTCAGCGCTTTTTGCAAGGAACGGGATTTGACTATGAACGTGAAAAAGACCAAGGTCGTTGTCTTTGGGAGCAGAGTGAACTCCTCCCCATTGCACTATGATGGATCACCTATTGAGGAGGTTGCATCCTCCGTTATCTAAGAATTGAGTTACACCGGAGCGGGTCATTGAAGACCGTCATTGAACATTTGGCGACAGCCGGGCAAAGAGCGGTATTTGCTTTGAAACGGCGTTGCGCTGACCTAAAAATAAACGACCCAACCATTGTGTGCCAGTTATTTGATGCACTAGTCAAGCTGATTCTGAGCTATGGTTGTGAGCTGTGGGTTAATGAGCCGCCCACCAAGTCCTTGGAGGCCATCCACAGAAGCTTCCTGAAAAGCTTCTTAGGTGTGAACGACACCACTCCCAGTCGAATAGTTCTAGCAGAATTTGGCAAATTCCCACTGATCCTATTATGGCGTCAGCAAGCATTGAAATACAAAGCCAGGATGTCCACCTCGTTGACATCCCGCTTGATGAGTTTAACATTCAATGTTCAGCAAGCTCTGTCAAGTAGACAAAAGTGTTGGCTTCGTAAGTTGCAAAACTGGGATTCAGAAGGGGATATTCAGCCCTCTTCCCCAAGTGCCCCCTAGTATGGCAAGCATGCAACAGATTTTTTTGGACTCTTCGGGTGGGGGCAATAGGCTTGCAAACTACTTCAGACTGTATGGCAACAACGCCTATGGTTTTCAAGCATACCTTAGCCTTGTGGACAATGTACAGCTCAGATTGTGCCTTTCACGCTTTCGTTGTTCTAACCACTGCTTGGAGATTGAAACCGGCCGCAAGACCAAGCCCTTGAAAACTCCCATTTGTGAGAGATTATGCAAACAATGTAGCTTAGGTGCGGTCGAAGACGAAGACCATTTTCTGCTTGTATGTCCAGCCTACGAACATATTCGTGACAAGTTTAGGCACCACTTGCCAATAGGACCTATTACATCTATATAGGAGTTGGTATCATGTCAGAACCAGTCTACTCTTGCTAGGTTTATCAAACAGTGTCTCCAAATCAGGACATAGTAGTCATGTCCACCTAATGGGTCTCTTTGGCCCGAGGACAGGCGTAAAATTGTAACTAACTAACTAATTAACTCATGTCAATTTTATATCAATTTTACACCTTGAAATATCCTCACATGTAAAATATTAAAAAAATTAATTATAAATTTTTGTGAGATTTTTCAAACTAAATGTTGACTGCACTTGACGTCTAAGACTTGCAATTAACATCAATTAAGTCACATGAATCACAATATCACAATTCCTAACATCAACCTTTTAAATATCATTTCAACATTTTCATACATGACGTTAATTTGTAACTAACATTGAATTATCTTTTTGGAATTTACAATTTAATTCACACTTTAAAAAACAATCTTTTTGACCTTTTTTTTAAGATAAAAAATAAACAAGGATGCAAGCCAAACATTAAGTTAATTTTTTTTTTAAACTTTAGTTTTTTTTTTAATTTGACAAAAAATTAATATTAATTAACAAGGGTTACTTACATCATTTTAAAATCAATGTTATGTTGTATGCCATGGCATTGACAACAATTAACACCAAGTGTGATTTGGTGGTTTAAATTTGTTTTCTTAATTATCTTGAGGAAAATAATAATTCAATGTGTAATAACTATTTATAAATAGATTTTTTACACGTTACTCTTGCACTTTGTTTCTTTCAATTCATTGATCTTACAAATATGTTAACTTTTATTTTTAAAACACATTTCACATTCAAAAATATATTTTTTCAAATTTTCCCACTTTTTTTTCAAAGCAATTTCATGATATGTTGCACAATTGTTGTTCCATTCCTTTTGTTCATATGAATCATAAGCAATTTATTTGAAAAACAACCATAGGAATTTGGTTATGTTGATGTCATACAATTATAAGAAATGTCATTCATTGTTTTCAAAATTTTGTACAAATATTACCATTGAGTTCACAACTATTATATTTTCTTCATGGATATGCATTTGTTGGCCTTTTTGTATGGATGCATCCTTGTGGTGCAAAAAGAAACATTATTAGATCATGATGCCATTTCTTTTTGTTCAAAATTAAACATAGTACCTATATTGTAATCTTGAAATCCTTGTGGCCAATATAGATGTTCACATACACTAAAATCAACATTCAATATTGAATTATAAGTTCAACATTTTTCCTCACATATATTTTATTTGTGAATTGTAATATAGGAAAAAGAAGATATATCGATTCAAGTGTGGTGATCAAGGTGATGATTTTTCATATGTGCTTAAATTCGAGTAAGCAAGAGGAGATTCAATTTGATGACATCAATTAACAACTTTTTTAAAAAAACCAAGTTGTTGGACTCACCTCGATGACTATTATAAGTCTATTCACAATAAACATCACATGTTCATGAAATCAACTAATGTGATATATGGAATGTCCACATGACATTGAATCAACCAAGCTATTATTAGCATATTAAGGAGTCCTTATTGATTTTGTGTTTGGTTTGAAATGTATGTCTTCTTCAAAAAAAGGTTTAACGAATGAAAATTGAAATCAATTTTTTGTTTATGCAAAGGAAATCATGTGTTATTCAACTAAGTAATGAAGACGGTGGGGTCTCAAATTGTTATTACGACATGTATTTGAAAAATGAATGTGTGATCAATAGCAACACTTCTACCTCGATAATCAATATACTTGTAATTTAATGCAGGTGTTGCATTCTTAAATCATGGAATTATAAGTTTGGGATATGTTATTGATGTAGAAATTGGTGGGGCTTTCAATAGTTTTTTGTTTTTTTGTTGCCTTATGTAGATGGAGTTGATGAAGAGGATGTCGTGAATCACTTATGTGTTGGTGGATTGATAACCTTATATGAGCATGTATCTACATTGATATCCAATATAATTAATTGTCTCTTGCACTTTTTGAACTTGTGGCAATGAAATAGACTTGATGTTTTTATTTTGATTCTATGAATAAGAATCATGAAATAAGACACACTCTTATGTTTGTTAGGCAGTATCAAAAAGAAAAACATTCAAATCACAATTTAAGTAGTGAAATGTTGAATTCAATAGCAAGTTCCATTCTAACTCTTTACAACTCTACAAAAGGAGGTGAAAGCTTTGGGATAAGACTATGTTACAATAGAATGTGATTTTTCTTACACAATATGACACATATATGAGACAAACTTTGTGGTTTCATCTATTCCAATGTCCAATATGTGATGTTTATGGGGACATGTATAACATTAAAATTACAATTTGACGTTAAGTTGTGGCATGTATTACACAAATATCAAATTAACTTCAAACATTTTCCAATTTAAAGCACCATGAATCTAGGGAATGACAAATGCATGGAAAGGTCAATGACTTTTGGTGTCATTGTGATTTTTTTAAATAATGGATGTGATTGCAATTATTACAATTTAGTATATATGTTAGGATTTGTCAATAAGCACTAACTTTTAATATATATAGATTTGAATATGTACATAAGATAATTGATTGTGAGGCTTCATGAATAAAATTATAAAAAATTATGGACTTTTGAAAATTAAAATTATGAGTCATAATTTATTTTTCTAAATACTGAGCTTTGATAAAGATTAATGGTTGGATCTTAAATTTATTGATTTGGCTTTATTGGACAATGTAACAATAAAATCAATATTGAAATTTCTTACATCATATCAAATGAAAATATTGAGTTATGAACTTTTTTTTAGGATAAAAAAATAATTATTTATTATGATACCTTCATAGTTTCAACACATGTTTGTTAAATAAATAATTAAAATTTCATCATCTCAAAAAATTAATATTATTTAAAATTAAATACTTTCCTTCATAAAAAAAATTATTTGAAAATTTTAACATTCTTGAAAACAAATTAATTAATGTTGAATCTACCAAGGTAATATGATATTCAAAAGTCCATAACATATTGGGGCTCTACATTGCTACACACTACTAGTGGTGATGAAATGTAAAAAAAAAAGGGTTTACATTTGAAAACTTTGTTATTTCAAATATATATAAGATTCAAATTGTACAAAATATAAGGTGTTCAAAAATCCATAACATATTAAAAATAAAATCATTCAAATTAAGATTTTGCACATATATGTTACTCAATGACCTCTAGATGCAATAAAATAAACAACATTTGATATTAGTAAACTTACATTGTCCTCACATAACAAAGTAATGTCGAAAACTTGTGAAAGACAAAAATAAATAAAAATTGTCCATGTTCATTTGAGGACCTTGGTGAATTAAAAGATAATTGACATATAGATAAGTCAAAATGATATTTGATCTCACCCTTTTTCTCCCAAAAAAATGCTAATTGTGGTTAGTTTACTAGACGCAATTTTGACCTATGAACACCACAACCAAAAAAAATTTAATAATTTTTTTCTACAGGCCAAATATTTAAGAGAAAAATAACCTACCTTCTTGTCAAATTTGGGAGATTTTATATTTAAAAAATCGAATGACAATAATTCTCAAAAATTCCATGGAATTTTGATGAATTGTATAAAATTGTGTAATCCATATAAATTAATATTTTCAAAATTTTCAAATTGGAGCAATGAAAATATGAAAACTGGTCTATCTTCAAGTTATCCAGCAAGTTCACAATACAAGTCAATTGCCTCAACCCTACCTTTACATTAAAAATCCACTGCTCAACTATGGCTCACATTTCATAGGAAGAGAAAAAACATTAAAACTAAAATAAAAGTGACTAACAAAAATAAATTTAGAGTTATAGTTCCACTCTTGAACAATCTCATTGGCATGCTTCTATTTTGGGGAGGGAAACATATTTAGGCTTCTATGTTGGGGGGACTGACCCATGTTCCAAAAATTATTGGTGATGGGCCAATCAAATGGCTGGTTCAGGAAGAAAATAATAATAATAAAATAAAATTGTGGGTGTACCCACTCTCTAAAGGTGCATTCACACTTGGTGTTAGGGACTCTAGTGTTGAGTCCCCTAACACCATGCTAGTCATTTAGGACTTACACCTACTTACCATGAACATGTATCTATGAAGGAAGGTAGTTTGTTTTGTTTTGTTTTGTTTTGTAGTTTTGAGATCCACCGAACCAGGATGCTTCAGATCATGTTCTTGATGTCTTTTGAAAGCTCTCGATGAGGAGGGGTGCATGGGCTTTGGTTCCGTGGTGTTTGGACTTGCAGTGCGAAAGTTCTTGAGTATTGAATGATTTCTTCACTGAACATTAAATTAAATCATAGCTGAAAATTTCCGAGGAATTGAAAATGTGCCTTTGGTGTTGTTGGAAAGATCTTGATGAGCAGAATTTAATGGAATTTATTTTGGTAAGATTTGGATTCAGAATGTGGGAGGTATTGATTTTCAAGTGATTTCTGCTTCTGAAAAATCAAACAAATTTCAAAAAACCAGGTTTTGGAAGGAAAATTCATTTGAGAAAGTGGTAACACTTGAAGGCTTACCATTCTTTTATTCAAGCATGATTTCCTTTCATATTTGGCTGTTCAAAAAATCGATACTTACATTGCAAAACAATGTTCACATGTTGAGTTTCCCTATTTTGAAATGGGTTCACACTTTTGGGCCAACGGCAAACGCCACACTAGTTTTATGTTAAACTTAACATTTGCGAAACATTAAGGTATTCACCCATTTAACATTGTGTGCCACCTAGGATGCCACCTAGATTTTCATTTAACAATGACTTAACATCAAGTGTGAATGCACCATAATTAATAGAATAAGTATAACCTAGTTTAAGGAATGTGTAGATGACATATGTTGGCATGTGTGGAAGTGAAAGACAAGCTTTTACTCACTAACCTTAAGTTGCATGCATTACCCAAAGCTTGAAGAACATCAATAATCAAAACCTAGTTAATAGTAGTAACTCTAGTCACTATATGACACCTTAACATAATACAATTAGGGAACTACTAATTTGCACAAGGTAACCAACATTGGCTCTCATTGGCCTTCACTTCTGGATGAAAAATGTCATAGTCACTCTTTCTTTTCATGGATGAAAAAAGGGCAAGCAACTTGATTTTTGTTATGGTCACTTATATGCCCCATAACTAGCAATGTTTTGCGAGTTACCTAGTGCATATAGAAACCCTAACCATGACATGACACGGATTGTTGCCCAAATGGGCAAAGAATAAGATGGGATTAATTTGGAGTTTGAACTCTCGATATGATTGAGTGAATTCTAGAGTCAATGTTGTAACTAATTGATAGGTGGTGTTATTTATTTATTTATTTTCAATATCTAGTTAGGTATCAAATTTCACCCCATCCCTTCCCTTCCCTTCCCTAACACTTTAATGTTGGAATAGTAGTAATTGATTTCATAAATGTGCTCATAAGAAGAAACCCAATATAAATTTCTCAAATATACACGTTTTTACACATATAAGAAGCCTTGTAACCCATCAATGGAATAATATGGGTTAGAAAATTTTAATCATGGGTTCAAATCCAAAATCTTAAGCACATGGGGATGATGACACATTGAAGGAAAAAGAGTAGGAGAAGAAGACAAAACATTGTCCTTGAACATAAGAGCATTGCACATGGAGAAGCGTAAAATTATCTATATGGTTAATAATGACTTCCAATAAACCTAAAATCCCCTCTTAGAATTTTTGTAGTGTAACTCAAGGGTATGTTTTATCCGCTCGGACAGACAAACAGACATCACTGTAACTTTAATATATAAGATAGTGTGCAATTGTTTCTCCGCCCCATGAGGAGGCATTTTGTTTTCACAATGGGGTTTATGAAAAATTTGAAAGTTTAGGGTCCCATTCTTTGAAGGTTGCATTTGATTTTAATGCTATGAAAAAGCCCATGAGGCAAGAGCATTACCCTAATAACTTGCCTTCATGGATGAAGAATGAAAGAAAAACTTGTTTAGAGGTTTTAAAAGGGATGAACAAAGGTATAATAATAATAATACATCCAAAACACTCAAAATGACCCACATGATGTCACATTTGAGCTCACATTTGAGCAATCAAAATGCCCAACACTACTACAACCTAAGTCGACATTCAAGACTATCAAAAAACACATAAAATCACAAAGAAAGATCAATTAAAACAAAAGAGCTCCATGCAAGTAAAGTTATGCCCCACTCCCCTCTTTATTGTTGCTCATTTTGCTAGGGAAGACCCAAAAGCCATTCATGATTTTTGCTTGAATGCACGGAAACATCAATCAATTACGACACCACCACCACCTCTCAAGTACTCAAAAGGTTTTTTAAAGACTTGTAAAAGAAGCCAAATTATCAAATTTGTCTATACATAAATAATAATAATAATAATATGTGTGTTAGGTACACCGTCCACTCCACTCGAAGTTGTGGTCATTTTAACCGTAGTTGCAAAGACTCCAATCTATTGAACACCATTTCCTAAGCACTCTCGAAGTTGTTGTGGTCATTTTAACCCGAGTTGCAAAGATTCCAATCTATTGAACGCCATTCCCAAGCACCATTTTATGCATGTGTAGGGTAAAGCTCAAGGTTTAGGGCATTACCCCCAAATGCCATGCCATGATGATGTCTCGTGAGATCCTTTCTTTCGTGGTGATACCCTGCGGGTACCAGTCGTAACTCACCAGCTATCATGGTTTAAAATAAAAGAATGAAAAAAAATGAGTGAAAATTTACCGTATGTTTTAAGTTATAATTTCTTGTCCAAATATGGGAAAAAAAAATTATGGTGGATTTTTAGGTGGAATGTTTTGTGTTTGTTATTTTTATTTTTATTTTATTTTATTTATTTATTTTATTTCATCAATCATGGTCTGAATAAATTCCAAAAAATCTAAGTATTTCTTCTAGCCACCAAAATATTTGTAAATTTTGGTAGCTACAATAACAATTGACTATTTTTTTTAATTATATTTTAAAATTTTATTCTATTATAGCATGAATTTGTAATTTGGTATGCCAAAATTTTGCACTAAGTAAAAGAAAAAGAAGTTGGCATCTGCCCCCTTTTTTTAAAAAATTAAAAAAAAAAAACTCCGGTCAGTACTCTAATCACAAATCCTTCCCACAAGAATTTGTGAAGTTTTAGAGTACCGACAAGTT